>JAEEGH010001515.1_pt1 | contig 66634 bp, 49 predicted proteins | sample 9134181 | NCBI WGS metagenome assembly JAEEGH01 (sample SAMN16246544, study PRJNA631951) | gut metagenome | biome: gut microbiome; feature: rumen; material: DP-attached | host: Bos | place: Iran: Karaj | collected 2018-10
GTCATCGCCCTCGACTGTGGCATCAAGGCTATGGAAGAGGTGGATTATGCGGCGAAGTACGGTATCGACTTCATCATCGGCGACCATCATCTGCCCGACGAGGTAGTGCCGCGCGCGGTGGCCGTGCTTGATCCCAAACAGAAAGACTGCCCCTATCCTTACAAGGAGCTGAGCGGCTGCGGCATAGGCTTCAAGATTGTGGAAGCACATCTGGAGCAGCGGATGGGTGTGCGCCTATGCGACCTGCCGGAGCAACTCGACGAGAGCCGCCGGCAGCGGCAAGAAGAGCTGAAGCTGAAGCTGCTGAAATACCTTGACCTGGTGGCCGTGAGCATCGCCAGCGACATCGTGCCCATCATGGGCGAGAACCGCGTGCTGGCCTTCTTCGGCTTGCGGGTGCTCAACACCAAGCCGCGTCCCGGCATCGAGGCCATACTGAAATACGGCCATGTGGATCGCCGGAAAGCCGACCAACCCGAGCAGGCGGACACCACGGGCGAGACGTCGACACCGCCGATGAAGAACGGATACTTCGAGAAAGAGCTGACCATCAGCGACCTGGTCTTCCTCGTTGGTCCTCGCATCAACGCCGCCGGACGCATCCGGTCGGCCTTCGACTCGGTGCGGCTCATGCTCACCGAAGACCCCGCCATCGCACACCAGCTGGCCGACGACATCAACAACTACAACATGGAGCGCAAAGACCTCGACACCGCCGCCACCGAGGAGGCCAAGCGGCGCATCGACACCGACCCGTTCTACGCCGGACGGCAGTCGCTGGTGCTCTATGACCCGAGTTGGCACCGCGGCGTGGTAGGCATCGTGGCCAGCCGCATCGTGGAGGCCTACAACAAGCCCACCATCGTGTTCACACGGGGCAGCGACGACCTGATTACCGGTTCGGCGCGGTCGCTCAAGGAATTCGACATGCACCAGGCGCTGGAGAAATGCGCCGACCTGCTGGAGCACTTCGGCGGACACAAGAGCGCCGCCGGCGTGTCGCTGCGGCAAGAGAACATGAAGGCCTTCCTGGAGCGCTTCGAGCAGCTGGTGCGGGAAAGCCTCGGCACCGAAGAGGTGGCGCCCGAGATAGAAATCGACGCCGAGATAGGCTTCTCGCAGATTACGCCCAAGTTCCTGCGCATTCTCAAGCAGTTCGCCCCCTTCGGACCGGACAACAACGTGCCGGTCTTCGTCAGCCGCGAGCTAGTGGATACGGGCGGCGCCCGCATCGTGGGCACCAACCACATCAAGTTCAACGCCATCCCGCTCACCGAACGGTCGGCCCCCTACCCCGCCATTGCGTTCCAGCTGGGACATGCCTTCGGACGTATGCGCCACGGCGACCGGTTCGACCTCTGCTATCAGTTGGAGGAGAACTACTGGAAAGGGCGCACCGAGATACAACTTAATGTCAAGGACATCAAGTTTGAGGATTGAAAAGAGAGAGGGGCTCCAGACGGAGCCCCTCTCTTTTATTTCTTAGAAGTAATAACCCAGTGTGACGGCGTAGCTGTCCATCCGCGCCCTGGGGAGGTCGGGGGCGGTGGAGAAGAGGTTGTTTTTGTGGTAGTACCAGGTGCCGGCCAGCCGCCAATGTCCGCCGAGACGCATACCGAAGTCAAATATCAGGCCTCCTTGGTCGGGGTTGGCTTGGTAGTGGGGCGAGGCAGCCGTGAGGTCGCCATAGAAGCGGCCATCGAGCACACGACCGTAGTAGCCGCCGAAGCCGATAAAGAAGCCCGTCCCCATCTCGCGGAAACCCAGTTGCAGGGTCACCGGCACAAAGACCGAATGCTGCTCCATACCGAATCCCTTTCCATAGGCGTCAGCGGGCGCCGGCAGGGGGCAGTTGGAGTAGTTGTAGAGCACGTCGGCGTGGAGCGCGAAGAACTTTCCGAGATTGTAGTGCAGCATCAGGCCGCCTTGGAAGCCGTAATGGCTTTTGCCGACGATGACAGCATCGGGGAAGTCAAGATTGCTTGTATTGTAACCCACGGCGAGGCCTGCCTCGAAGGAGTTGGCTTTGTGTTTGGAAGCCAGGCGGCCCGAAGCCAGTTTTCCATCGTGCCGTGAGGCGGCGACGGTGAGGGCGGTGAGGTAGTCGGTGATGCGATCGAGGCCATCGTAGTCAATGAGGTCGGCATCGTCCTCGGGCTTGTGGTAGGGCGACTTGAGGCCGGTGGTGACGGCCAGCGTGGGGATGCCTTCCTCGGCGAAGGGTTCGGTGTCGGTGGCGGTGAGGAGGGAGTTCTCGAAGGATTTGAAGCGCACCTTGAGATTGCTGCCGAGTTGGTCGGGGGCGAGCCAGCCTTTGGCTTTGGCAACCGTGCCGCTGCCGTCGAGGACGAGTTCGCCGTTGGCTTGGTACCAACCCACCATATCGATGCTCAGCATCAGCTTGACTTGGTCAATCATGCCTTTGTCCTTGAGTTGCCTCACGATGGCTTTCGAGCCGAAGAGGCCTTTCTCCTCGGCGTCGAAGGCACAGATGATGACGCTGCGTTTCAGGTCGCCCCGACGGGCAACCAGCTGGCGGGTGATTTCGAGGAGACAGGAGGAGCCCGAGGCGTTGTCGTCGGCGCCGTTGCACACGCGGTCACCCTTCATACCGATATGGTCGTAGTGGGCGCCGAGGACGATGTACTCGTCCTTCAGCTCGGGGTCGTTGCCTTCGATGACGGCGACAAGGTTGCAGAAACGGCCTTGGCCGAGAATGGGATTGTCTTGCCGGAAAAAGACCTGATAGCTGTCGCCCCAGAAGGGTGTGAGGCCCATCTGACGCCATTGACGGAGAATATAGTCGGCCGCCTTCTGTCCGTCAGGGGTTCCGGCTTCGCGTCCGCGGAGGCTGTCGGAAGCGAGGGTGTAAAGATGTTTCTCAAGCCGCTGGCGCTGGCTGTCCTGCCCACGGACGACGCCGCACAACAGCAAGACGGCGGCAAGGAGGGTTGCAATACGTTTCATATATTATAGTTTCAAAAGAATCTCGATGGGATAGTGGTCGGAGATGTAGGGCACGCCGTAGTCGCCGTCGAGGGTGCGGAACCGCAGCACGTCGGCGTCACGCACGAAGAAGTGGTCAATCACCTTGCCATCAGTACCATTCCCACTTTGGTCAAGGCCACCAAAAGCATTGTAGGTAATAGCGTGGCTGGTGCTGTCGGTCATAGTGCGCGCATCCTGCATGCCCGACGTATAGAAAGCATTGAAGATAGTGTCGTCTATGGTGGAGTTCATGTCGCCGCCGAGGATGACGGGGAAACCCTCCGATTCGTCCACAAGTTCGGCGATATACTTAGCCGACTCGGCACGGGCAATCTGACCCACATGGTCGAGGTGGGTGTTGAAGTAGTTGAACGAGCGGCCGCTTCTCTTGTCGGTGAAAAAAGCGCATGTCACCGTGCGGTAGCAGGCGGCATCCCATCCTTTGCTCGCCTCCCATGGGGTTTCGCTCAGCCAGAGGGTGGTACACAACGACATGTCGGCCGAGAGGCGGGTCGTATCATAGTAGATGGCCATGAACTCGCCGGCTTCCTTACCGTCGTCGCGTCCCACACCGATGCGGCGGTACTCGGGCAGGCAGCTGTCGAGGTAGTACAACTGGTCAATCAGCGCCTCCTGCAAGCCGATAGCGGCGGGACGTTCTTCAAGAATCATCTTCACGACGGCGGCCTTGCGGTTGGGCCAACCGTTGTCGCCGTCGATGTTGTTCCAGGAATTGTAGCGGATGTTGAACGAGATGATCTTCAGGTCGTCGTCAACAGGCTTGCTGCAACTGCACAGCAGCAGCACCAAGGAAAAGAGGAATGCAACACGTTTCATAGTGCTTATAAAACGTAGTAATTCAACAATTATTGCCCCGCAGCGGCACAATAACGGCGCCACTTACTCGTTATTATATTGAGTCATTCTGTTAAAAGAGACAAGCAGCAAACACGTTTGTCTTATCTCCTTAACTCCTGACTCCTTAACTTCTAAAATATAGATTATGGCAGACGACAAAAAGATTATCTTCTCGATGGTCGGCGTGGGCAAGCTGATCCCACCCAGCCGCCAGATACTGAAAGATATCTACCTCAGCTTCTTCTACGGAGCCAAGATAGGCATCATAGGCCTCAACGGCAGCGGCAAATCGTCGCTGATGAAGATTATCGCCGGCGTCGACAAAGACTACCAGGGCGAAGTGGTCTTCGCGCCCGGCTACAGCGTCGGCTACCTCGAGCAGGAGCCCAAGCTGGACGACTCAAAAACTGTCAAGGAGGTGGTGCAGGAAGCCGTGCAGGAGACGGTCGACCTGCTGAAGGAGTACGACGAAGTCAACAACGCCTTCGCCGAACCCGACGCCGACTTCGACAAGCTCATCGCCCGTCAGGGTGAGCTCACGGAACTGTTGGAAGCCCACGACGCCTGGAACCTCGACACCAAGCTCGAGCGCGCCATGGACGCCCTCCGCTGTCCCGACGAGGATCAGCTTGTAAAAAACCTCTCCGGCGGTGAGCGCCGCAGGGTGGCTCTCTGCCGTCTGCTCCTGCAGGAGCCCGACATCCTGCTGCTCGACGAGCCTACCAACCACCTCGATGCCGAGAGCATCGACTGGCTGGAGCAGCACCTGCAGCAGTACAAGGGCACCGTCATCGCCGTCACCCACGACCGCTACTTCCTCGACCATGTAGCTGGCTGGATTCTCGAACTCGACCGCGGCGAAGGCATCCCCTGGAAGGGCAACTACAGCTCCTGGCTGGAGCAAAAGACCGCCCGTTTGGCGATGGAGGAGAAGCAGGAGAGCAAGCGCCGCAAGACGCTGCAGCGTGAGCTAGAGTGGGTGCGTATGGCTCCCAAGGCGCGCCACGCCAAGGGCAAGGCCCGTCTGGCCGCCTATGACCGACTGCTCAACGAAGACGTCAAGGAAAAGGAGCAGAACCTCGAGATATTCATTCCCAACGGTCCGCGACTGGGCAACAAGGTGCTGGAAGTAAATGGGGTAAGTAAGGCTTATGGCGATAAGCTGCTCTACGAGAACCTCACCTTCTCGCTTCCGCCCGCCGGCATCGTGGGCATCATAGGTCCCAACGGCTGCGGCAAGACGACGCTCTTCCGCCTCATCATGGGATTGGAGAAACCCGACACGGGCACCTTCGAGGTGGGCGAGACGGTGAAGATTGGCTACATCGACCAGCAGCATGCCGAGATAGACCCCGAGAAGAGCGTCTATGAGATGATCAGCGGCGGCAACGAGAACCTGCAGGTCGGCGGCCGCTTGGTCAACAGCCGCGCCTATATCAGCCGCTTCAACTTCAGCGGCACCGACCAAAGCAAGAAAGTCGGCGTGCTCTCTGGCGGTGAGCGTAACCGCCTGCACCTGGCGCTGACGCTCAAGAGCGAGGCCAACGTGCTGCTGCTCGACGAGCCCACCAACGACATCGACGTCAACACCATGCGTGCCTTGGAGGAGGGCTTGGAGAACTTCGCCGGCTGCGCCGTAGTCATCAGCCACGACCGCTGGTTCCTCGACCGCATCTGCACGCATATCCTCGCCTTCGAGGGCGACTCACAGGTCTACTTCTTCGAGGGCGGCTACACCGAGTACGAGGAGAACCGCAAGAAGCGCCTCGGCGACGACACCCCGCACCGCATACACTACAAAAAGCTAAAGGCATAAACGAGAGGCCCTCCGGCAGTTGCCGGAGGGCCTCTTTCTCTTATTCCATAAAGACATACCTCACTATATTGCTCCCCATCTGCAACGCTTTCAAGCGTGTGGCTTGGCTGTCGCCGTGCACATCCTGATCCTCCCAGCCGTCGCCCAGATCACACTCCCAGGTAAAGAAGCACACCAGACGCCCTTCATAGATGAGCCCGTAGCCTTTCGGGGGCTTGTTGTCGTGCTCGTGTATCTTAGGCAGTCCGTTTGGGAACTGGTATTTCTGATGATAGATAGGGTGACTGAAAGGCAACTCCACAAACTCCAGCTCGGGGAACACCTTCTTCATCTGCGGCACCACAAACTCACGCAAGCCGTAGTTGTCGTCTATGTGCAGGAATCCGCCGCCGATAAGGTACTTGCGCAGGTTCTGCGCCTCACGCTCGCTGAACACCACATTGCCGTGTCCCGTCATGTGTACAAAAGGGTAGTTGAACAACTCCGCACTGCCCACATCCACCGTAGCAGGTTCTGCCATCAACCCCATCTGCTGGTCTTGGTTGCAGAACGCCACCAAGTTGCGCAGCGACGTCGGGTTGGCATACCAGTCGCCACCGCCGCCGTACTTCAGCAGTGCCACCTGCGGCTGGCACAACGCAAGGTGAAAGGCAAGCGGCGAAAGGAACAGCAGAAAGAGCAGTATCTTCTTCATGGGCGGTCATTGATAAGGTTGAAGGCCGTGACAGCATAGAGCGCCGCCGTCTCGGTGCGCAGGCGGCTGGGGCCAAGACTCACAGGTTGGAAGCCACACTCCATGGCCAGCACAATCTCCTCCTCCGAGAAGTCGCCCTCAGGGCCGATGAGCACCACGGTATCCTGTCCGGGCTTCAGCGCGGCGCCCAGCGGTGTTCGCGGCTTGTCGGCCTCACAATGGGCGATAAAACGCTGACTCGACCGATGGTTAGAAGAAAGCCACTCGCTGAGCGACACAGCCCCATTGATACGCGGCAGGGTGAGATGCAGGCTCTGCTTCATGGCGCTCACGGCTATCTTCTCAAGTCGCTCCGTCTTCAGAAACGACCGCTCCGAATGGTCACACTGCAACAACGTAATCTCTCCTACCCCAATCTCTACAGCCTTCTCCACCAGCCACTCCATGCGCGAGGGGTTCTTGGTGGGCGCCACAGCCAAATGGAGAGCGGGCAGTGGAGAGTGGGGAGTGGAGAGTGTTTCCACCACCTCCACATGGCAGCCGCGGTCGTCGGCCGTAACGATGCGGCACTGATATAGGTGTCCCTGGCCGTCGGTGACATGGATAGTGTCGCCTTCGCGCAGACGCATCACGCGCACCGCGTGGCGGCTCTCCTCGGCGTCAAGGATGCAGAAACCGCTGGATGATATGTCTTTACTATAGAATAACTGCATAAGCTATACAATCATACCGGAGGCTATCACCAGGTGAGCGTCGCTGTCGTAGACGGTGGCATACTGTCCGGCAGCAATGCCCTGGATGCGGTCGCCACTGTCAATTTGCACCAGCCCGTCGTCGGTGGCGTGCAACAGGCCGCGATGGAACTCGGGGGTATGGCGAATCTTGAAGGTCACCTCCATGGGCAGCGGCAACTCGATGGGCGCCAAAGGATGGAACCCCATCAGCGTCACCGTGTTGCCGTGGGCGGCATCGGGATCATAACCCTGACTGACATACAGCACATTCTCCTCAATGTCCTTCCTCACCACAAACCACGGCCCGCCGCTCAGGTACAGCCCCTTACGCTGACCGATGGTGTGGAACCAATAGCCCTTGTGTGTACCCAGCACCTTGCCTGTCTCCAACTCCACAATCCTGCCCTCTTTCTCACCCAGATAGCGCTTGATGAAGTCGTTATAGTTAATCTTGCCCAGGAAGCAGATGCCCTGCGAATCCTTGCGGTCGGCACTGGGCAGATGCGCTTCGTGGGCGATGGCGCGAACCTCACTCTTCATCAAGTGTCCTATGGGAAACATCAGTTTCTCTATCTGCTTATAGCTGAGCTGCGACAGGAAGTCCGTCTGGTCCTTGATGGGGTCCTTGGCGGTGGCAAGAAACACCTTACCATCGACGACATCGGTAGTGGCATAGTGGCCAGTGGCAATGCGGTCGTAGTCATGGCCCCGCCTGTCGTCGAAAGCGCCAAACTTGATAAGCTTGTTGCACATCACGTCGGGGTTGGGTGTCAAACCCTTGCGCACACTCTCGATGGTGTAGCTCACAACGTTGTCCCAATACTCCTTGTGCAGGTTCACCTCCTCGAAGCGGCAGCCGTACTTCTTGGCAATCCATTGCGTAATTTCGATGTCTTCCTCGGCCGGGCAGTCGATCCACCCCTCCTCGTTCTCCATCCCGATACGGATATAGAAGATGTCGGGCGTATACCCCTGTTCCTTCAACAGGTGTACCGCCACCGAGCTATCCACGCCCCCCGACACCAATGCCGCTATCTTCATATATGTTGATAACGGCAAAAACTTGCTTTTATTTCATGCCACCGCGAAATGCAAAAAAGAATGCAAAACAGGGTGTCTCGCTCATAGGTGAGACACCCTGTTTTGTATTGTCGTCGGTCCGGTATTTTATTCAGCCTTAGGTTCCTCAACCTCGCTAGCCTTGGTGCTGCGGGCGGAACGAATCTTGCCGGCCACTCCGGCGACGGTCTCGATAAACATCAGCACAGTAGACACAAGAATGAAGATGGCTGCACCGATAAACATGAGGCCTATCTTGAAGACGATATTCATCGAGGTGCCGGCCACATCGGCCTCGCTACGGGTCTCGCGGCGGCCGCTGCTGTAGATGTATTCCACTTGCCGGTCAGGAGCAAACAACTGCATAGCCAAACCTGTGCCGAAGCAGAGGCCAGCCAGCCAAAAACCGGTCTTGCGCACCCATCCCAACACCTTGTTGCGGGTGCGGTGTCGCGTCAAATCATAGCCATACGAGTATCCTGTCCAAATGTAAAGGACAATGAGGATGATGAGTAGAATCATGTTGACCAGGAAGAAATAGGTGTCTTTGGTCGACCCTTTGCTCCACCCCTCAGCCTGTTTCTTGGCCATGTGCTGGACTCCCTCGAAATCAAGTGCGGCGATACTGTCGAAACGATGGCGGCAGCCATCGGCTTTGTCAAGGGAGCTCTGACGGAGGTTGAGATATTTCTCCTTGCGCTCCTGGGTAGAAGCGGTGTCGGCATTCTTGGAGTAGCCGTCGGCCGTCTTCAGGTAGGAGTTGTAATTGTTCTTGGCGTAGGCCAGTTCAGCACGCTTCCAATTGTTGGCATTGGCAAACGTCACATCGTAAGTATAGCCTTCCACGCCGCTCTTCTCCCAGGTGATGGTTGTGTCACATGGAGTCCAAGCCTCGACCTGCGCGGCATACCCCTTGTATTTTTCAGCCTTCTTTTGGTTTGAATTGCGCCCCCAAAGCAGCAGCAAGGCAAAAAGCACCACGCCAATCACCAAACCCCAGTTCCATGTGCGATAACGCCCATAGGACCACTTCACAATGCCGTCCAACACCTCGTACTTTTCTTGGAATTCAGCCTCCTGCGGGTCGTCGGCCGCCGACTGCGCCTGTCGCAGCAGCTCCGCCATACGGTCGGTCTCGGCCTTGCTGGCCGGGTACATGTTCTCTTCGCCCACATTGCCGCTTTCGCGTTCTTTCCGGCTAACCTTCGACGAGGTAAATGCAGCCTCGTCGAGCAACCTCACGGCACCCTGATTGATTGTCTTTTCGTCCATAATTTTATGTTTTTAAGGGTTGATACTATATGCGGGATCACTGGGCGTATATAGTGATTATCAGGACAATGGGCGAAGAATATACAAAGATGGAGTTGTTTTCCCAACGTGCAAATATAGGCATTTTTCTTTATGGTAAGAAAAAAACCAGATAATCTTTATTTATGAGAAGTGCGGTCAGAGGACCGTCGGGCCTTGCCGAGTACCACGATGGTGACAGCAGCGAGGATGAGCACGATACCGAGGAGCAGGCGCAGCGTGAAGGGCTCGGCAAAGACAAGGACGCCGATGAGCACCGCCGTGGTAGGTTCCAGGGCGCCAAGGATGGCCGTCGGCGTGGAGCCTATATACTTGGCGGCGTAGACCATCATCACCAGCGCCATGATGGCCGGCACGACGGCAAGCCACGACACCCAAAGCCACGCCCGTGGCGTAGGCGGCAACTGCAGCGGCTGGCCGCTCAACAGCGCGAAGAGCGCCATGCCGGCGGCACAATAGAAAAGCACATAGAAGTTGATCTTGAACGACGACATGACCAGCGGCGACTTGTCAACGACAATGATATACAACGCATAGGTAAGCGCCGAGACAAGCACCAGGACAACTCCGCCGATGTGCAGAGTGCCAGCGCCGTCACCCCAATAAAGAAGCAATACACCTGCGAAACTGAGCAGGATGCTCAAAACCGTAGCCAGACGGATGCGTTCGCGGAAGAAAACAGCCATGATGGCAGCCGTCATCACCGGATAGGTGAAAAGAATGGTGGAAGCCACACCGGCAGGCATGAGATGGAAGCTCAGATAGAGGGTAAGCGACGAGAAGATAAACAGCACCCCTAAGGCCGTGAGGGTGAGGAATTCACGACGGTCGACCTTCAGGCTCTCGCGGCGGAACATCATGACGACTGCCACTATCAGCCATGCAAGACCGAAACGATAGAAAAGCACCGAGGGCGTATTCATGCCTTCGGCATAAAGGTTGAGCGCTCCGAGGGGGTTGGTGCCATAGCAGACGGCAGCCCCGATGGCACACATAACGCCGATGAAACGGCGCGATTTTTTCACATCTTTTAACATCTCCAACGTGTCTTGACAGTCATCTTCCGCTCCGGTTCCCCTCCGGTCCCTCTCCGGTCCCCCTCCGCTCATCGTCGGTCGAAATGCGAAGGGGATGCGGAGCGGGTGCCGAGGGCATCCCTACCGGTACCTTTTGGCAGGGAAAAAGAGAGAGCCGCCGGCAGTACCCATGCAGGGGCCTGTCAGGCGGCTCAGGGATGGAAGCCTACGGCAGCATATCAATCGGGCTGATTGCCGTAGAGATAGGGATTCTTGGCCATGGTGCCGTCGGCACGCATGGTGATGGACGACGCCTCGCGCTCGGCCGAATGGGCACCTTCGTAGAGCATGTCCTCAGCAATCTGGCGAGTACCCATCTTCTGCACCAAGTCGGCTCCACCGGGGTTGCTGCGCAGCAACTCATGGATGCGGCGGATGCGGTCGGCAGCAGTGGTCACGTCGTTATCGTTCTCAAAAGCCGAACGGTAGGCGGGGGCAGGCTCGGGTTTGGTCTCGGCCACAGGGGCGGGGTCCGCTTCGGGCTGGACAATTTTTATCTCGTCGACCATGGTGTCGATTTCGGTCTTGAACTCCTCGACACCGGCGCGTATGTTGCGCACGGGCATGGCGGGAGCCTCGTCCTCATCGTCCTCAAGCACAAAGATATGGGCTTCGGTGTCGGCAGCCTCGGCGGCCACAGCGGGAGCAACCACAGCGGCGGGAGCGGCCTCGAAGACAGGCTCGAACACGGGCGCCACTGCCTCGGGCTGGCTTGCGGGCTCGGCAACGGCTTCGACCACAGGCTCCTCAAGATGGAAGATCGTCACACCTTCGTCGACGGGCTTAGCCTCGACAGGGGCGCTCTTGGGGGCATCCACCGTGCCGTCCAGCTCGAAGCGCTTGGGCTCTGCCTTGGCGCCCTTCTCGAAGCCGGTGGCGATGAGGATGACCTTGAGCTCGTCGTCGAGCGAACTGTCGGGGCCGGCACCCCAGATGACGTCGGCGGTGCCGTCGGTCTTTTCAAGCACATAGTCGGTGATTTCAGCCTGCTCGTCCATGGTGAGCTCGTGCTCGGGCGAGTAGGTGAAATAGAGCAGCACGTTCTTGGCGCCTGCGATGTCGCTGTCGTCGAGCAGCACCGATGTGGTGGCGGCGGTGATGGCGTCGATGGCACGGCTCTCGCCCTTGCCGCTGCCGGTGCCCATGAGGGCGGTGCCGCTCTTCTCCATGACGGTGTTGATGTCCTGGAAGTCGCGGTTGACGTAGGCGTTCTCGGTGATGATTTCGGCGATACCCTTGGCGGCGGTGAGCAGCACGTCGTCGGCCATGCCGAAAGCCTGCGAGAGGGTCAGGTTGCCGAAAGAGCGCAGCTTGTCGTTGTTGATGACGATGATGGAGTCGACATGCTTGCGCAACTCTTCAATGCCCGCCTCGGCCTGCTGGCGGCGACGGGGGCCTTCGAAGCTGAAGGGGCGCGTGACGATGGCGACGACGAGGATGTGTTTGTTCTCCTCGTTCTCCAGTTCTATGTTCTTGGCTATCTCGGCGATGACGGGGGCCGCGCCGGTGCCGGTGCCGCCGCCCATACCAGCCGTGATGAACAGCATCTGCGTGTTGTGCGCAATGGCGTCGCGGATGTCGTCGGCCTTGGCCTCAGCAGCTTTGCGGGCACGCTCGGGCTTGTTGCCGGCGCCCAGGCCCAGGTCGCCCAGCGGTATCTTGTTGGGCACGGGCGAGGCGTTGAGGGCCTTCATATCGGTGTTGCAGACGATGAAGTCCACACCCTCTATACCTTGCCGGTACATGTGGTTGACAGCGTTGCCGCCACCGCCGCCGACACCGATCACCTTGATGTACGAGGACTGCCCTTTGGGGGAGTCGAAGGTGAAAAACGTAGAATTATTGGTCTCTTCCATGTGCTTGTATTTTTCTATCTTATTGATAAAGATGTCATTATTAAGATTTCGCCTTCAATAACGGCACCCTAAAAGTACTAATTTATTTACGATTATCCGGGTTATCTATCGGTTAGTTTTCAACAACTTATACACAATTGCCTTAATCGTCGATTCCTTCGTTGAACATCTTGTTGAAGAACTTGCCGAGGACATCCTCGAATTTGGGCTTGCCTTTGTCCTTGTCCTTTTTCTTGCTTTCCTTGTCCTCACTGGCCTCCGGGGTGGTCGGCGCGGCTGTGGGCGCAGGTGCGGAAATGTTGTCCATGTCGGCAAAGAGGTCCACATGGCTGCCCTTCTTGGCACTCTGGCGCTGCTCGGGTTCCTCCTCGGCGGCGTTCTTCTCGACCTGTTCGAGGCCGTAGAGCACGAGGCCGATACCGGTGGCATACATGGGGTGCGCCAGGTCGGCATAGGAGACGCTCTCCGGGTCGATGTGCTCGTTGGGCACGCCGATGCGGGTGTCGGTGGTGGTGATGAGTTCACAGAGTTCCTTGATGTTCTTCAGCTGGGCACCGCCGCCGGTGAGCACGACGCCGGCGATGAGTTTCTTGTGGTAGCCGGAGAGCTTGATTTCATAGTCCACCTGCTCCATGATCATCTTGGTGCGAGCGTTGATGATGCCGGCGAGGGTCTTCACATAGATCTCGCGCGGCGCCTGGCTGCGGATTCCGGGGATGGAGATGATGTCCTTGTCGCTGACGGCCTGCACCAGGCAGGAGCCGAACTTCACCTTCAGGCTCTCGGCCTGTTTCTTCAGGATGTTGCAGCCTTCGCGGATGTCGTTGGTGATGGCGTTGCCAGCCAGCGGAAGCACCGAGGTGTGGCGGATGATGCGGTCGTGGAAGATGGCGATGTCGGTGGTGCCGCCGCCGATGTCGACCATAGCCACACCGGCGTCGCGGTCGCTGTCGTCGAGGACGGCCTTGGCCGAAGCGATGGGCTCAAGCACCACGCCTTTGATCTTCAAGCCGGCGCGCTCGACGGCATACTTAATGTACTGGAGGTTCTGTACATTGGCCGTCACCATGTGGAAGTCGGCCTCGAGGCTCTTGCCGGCCACGCCCACGGGCGGTATCTCGCGAGGCAGGGACTCGCGGTCCACGATGTACTGCTGCGGGAAGACATGGATAATCTCCTCGCCCGGGGGCAGCTGGATGTTGTACTGCTCATTGATCAGGCGGTCCACATCCTCCTGCTCGATGAGGGTGTGATCCGCCGGAATCATGATGCTGCCGTGGCTGGGGTTGGACTTGATGTGCTGTCCGGCGATGCCCACCCAGACCTCGTCGATGTCCACATTCGCCTGGTCGGCGGCTTCGTTCACCGCCTTGGTGATGGAGTCGGCGGTTTGCGTGATGCCTTTCACCACGCCGTGCTCCACGCCTATCGACTCGGTCTTGCCAAAGCCGAGGATTTTCACTTTCCCGTTTTCGCCCCGCATGCCGACGAAGCAGGCAATCTTCGTGGTACCGATGTCAAGGCCAACAATGATTTCGTTTTCCATAAGCTGTTTTATTTTTGATTTATCTCTTTTCTTTCGTACATACCACCTGCCCACGGAACTTCAGGCTTATCTTGCTGTAGGTATTCCATCCCGCCCGGGGCATTCCTTTTTGGTAGAAGGCCAGCAGGTTGCTGAACTTCTCGTCCAGATTCTCGGCGTCGCCGAGCTCGATTACATGGTCGCCTATCTTGGGGGCCATCATCACGTCACCGTCGCGCTCGACATATATCTGGTCGATCAACCGGCCATATTTCTTTTCTTTGTCAAGATAGTTGGCCACTTTGACCAGCGACAGCATCTGGCTGTTCAGGCTGTCCACGCACAGCGGCTCCGTGAAGTCGCCGCCCGCCACCAGCACATTGCAATCGCCCACCTTGCTGGCAGGCATCACGGCGCCCTCACTGTCGAAGTAGTACTCGCGTCCACCATAGAACAAGCGTGCCACCGGACGCCGCTGCACGGCTTTCACCACCACACGGCCGCTCACGCTCACCGCCACCGACACATCCTTCAGGTAGCTCACCTGCTCGGCTGCTACAGCCACCTCGTCGCGGTCGACCTCACGCACCAGCATGGTCGGCAGCTGCGGGCACGCGGCCAGCACGCTGTCCACTACCGTCTGTCCTTCCACCAAGCGCGGGGTGCTCCCATATCTGATATCCGCCTCGACACCACGCACCTGCGAGCGCGAACGCGAGACGTTGGCGGCAATCACCACCACCGTCAGTGCTAGCGCACCCGTCAGGATAAGCAGTATTTTGTACGGTCGTTTCATAGCATTTGTTCTCTTAATGTAGCTTCAAGGCGCGGCACCAGGCGGTCGATGTCGCCGGCACCCAGCGTGAGCACCACGTCGGGGCACAGCGCCGGTATCAGCTCCAGCACCTGATCTGCCGTGCAGAGGTATTTGGACATGCCGGGAATCTTCCGCAGCACCATACTCGACGTCACCCCCGCTATCGGCAACTCGCGCGCCGGGTAGATGGGCATCATCACCACCTCGTCCAGTTCCTGCAACACTTCGGCAAATTCGTCAGCAAAGTCGCGCGTGCGGCTGTAGAGGTGCGGCTGGAAAATGCCCACCACACGTTTGCCGGGGTAAAGGTAGCGCACCGACGCTATCGTAGTCTTGATTTCCGCCGGGTGGTGCGCATAGTCGTCTATATAAATGAGGTCTTTCTCCCTGATGCGGTAGTCGAAACGCCGACGGACACCGGAGAAACTCTTCAGTCCCTGACGCAGCTGGTACTGATTCAAGCCGCAACTCATGGCTACCGCCGACGCAGCCACGGCGTTCTCCACATTGAACAGCGCCGTGCCGTCAAGCTCAAGGTCGTAGAGCACTCCGTCGGGCGTGCGCAGGTCGAAGAAGAGATTGCCGTTATAGGTGCGCACATTGATGGCATAGTAGTCGGCTTCGATGCCGTGGGCGGTGTAGGTTGAGTATGGAGTGTGAAGCGCATGGTGGGGAGCCTCATGTTCGTGGTGCTCATGATGCTCGTGCCCGTACTCAACGTATTCTTCGCCGTCGAGAGTGCGGAAGATGCCCTCCTTGAGGAACAGCTGGCCGTCTGCATCGGTCTGATTGGCGAACTGCAGATAGGCCTCGAGCATATTCTCGTGGGTGCCATAAATATCCAGGTGGTCGGGGTCGGTGGCAGTGATGACGGCGTAGTGCGGATGCAGCTGCAGGAACGAGCGGTCATATTCGTCAGCCTCCACCACCACATACTCGCTCTTCTCGTCCACCACCACATTGCTCCCGAAGTTCTTACTGATACCGCCGAGGAAGGCACTGCAGCCGCACTCCGCCTTGCTCAGCAGGTGGGCTATCAGCGTGCTCGTCGTCGTCTTGCCATGGCTGCCGGCCACCGCGATACATTTCTTGCCGCGCGTCAATTCGCCGAGCACCTGCGAACGTTTCTCGATGCGCACACCGCGCTCCTTCAGCACCGTCAACTCGCGCAAGTCCTGCGGCACGGCGGGAGTGTAGACCACCAAGTCAATGTCTTGCGGCAGGCGTTCGGGGGCATCCTCATAGTGCACGCTGATGCCTTCACGCTCAAGCTCCTCCGTCAGCGGACTGCGTGTCCGGTCGTAGCCGCTCACGCCGTCGCCCCGACGGTGGAAATAGCGTGCCAGCGCACTCATTCCGATGCCTCCTATGCCGAGGAAATAATAGTTCATTTCACTATTCGTTCTATCTGGTCCACAATCTTGTCGGCAGCGCCATACACTGCCAGTTTCTTTATCGCCGCGCTCATTGCCTCGCGGTGGCCTTGGTTTTCAAACAGTTCTTGCACTTGTGGCAGGCACTGCACGTTGCACTCGGCATCGCGCACCATCACCGCAGCGCCCTTGTCCACCAAGGCGAGGGCATTCTTGGTCTGGTGGTCTTCGGCCACATTCGGTGACGGTATCAACACCACCGGCTTGCCCACGATGCAGAGTTCCGAGATGGCTATGGCCCCTGCTCGCGAGACTACTACGTCGGCAGCCGCATAAGCCAAATCCATCCGCGAGATGAACTGGTGCACCTTCACCCACTCTTCCACGTTGGCCGCCTTCACTGCTCTCACGGCATCATCATACATCCAGCGGCCTGTCTGCCACAGCAGCTGTATCTTATTCTCCTTGAAGAAGTGGAGATGCGACAGGATCATCTCGTTGATACTCCTCGCGCCCAGGCTCCCGCCCACTGAAAGCAGCACCCGCCCGTCGGCTTTCAGGCCGAACTCTGCACAGCCCTCCTCACGGGTGGCATTCATTTTTTCGATGTCGGCCCGTACCGGATTGCCGGTGAACACTATTTTCTCCTTCGGGAAGAAACGTTCCATGCCGTCGTAAGCCACACAGATGGCCCGCGCGTCCTTCGCCAGCATCTTGTTCGTCAGGCCCGCATAGGAGTTCTGTTCCTGGAGCAATGTAGAGTAGCCCATTGCTGCGGCCGCCTTCAGTGTCGGCTCGCTTGCAAAGCCACCCACGCCCACCACGATATCGGGGTTGAAGTCGCGCAGTATTCCTTTCACCATGCGGCGGCTCTTCATCATCTTAAATGGCAGCTGCAGGTTCTTCACTATGTTTTGCGGCGTCAGCTTGCGCTGCAGGCCCGCTATCGGCAACCCTTTGATTTCATATCCCGCCGCGGGCACCTTCTCCATCTCCATCCTCCCCTCGGCACCCACAAACAATATCTCGGCATCGCTCCAGCGTGCCTTGATGGCGTTGGCTATTGCCACTGCGGGGAAGATATGTCCCCCGCTACCTCCTCCACTAACTATCGCTTTCATTATAGTCTATATTATTCGTTTCTTTTGTATCACCCACAAGGGCCTTCTCCTCTGACGCATTTACATCTGCCGCCACCGACTGGATCACTCCCAGCGCACATCCGAGGAACAGATAGGCCGTTCCGCCATAGCTTATGAACGGCAACGTTTGTCCGGTGACCGGCAACACGCCCACTGCCACACTCATATTCACCAAGGCCTGCAGATATATCACTGTACCCAGGCCCGCCACAGTCAAGGCTCCAAAGCGCCCCTTGCACCGCCACGCCAGACGCACACAGCGGAAGTAGAAGATGCTGTAGAGCACAAATACCAGCAAACCACCTAGCATACCCGTTTCCTCAATAATAATGGCATAGATAAAGTCGTTGTGCGCCTGCGTCATCAGACGGGCATGCACCGTATTGCCGATACCCACTCCGAAGACTCCGCCACGCGCTATGGCCATCTTCGCCATGTTCTCCTGCGACAGCTCGTCGGGATTGGGGTTCAACCAATGATCCACACGGTTCACCCAGGTCTCACTGCGCTCCAGTGTGCTACTATGCTGCCCCGTCTTCAGCATGACGAACATCGCCACCATTACCACGGCCACTCCCACCAGCATCAGACGCCACCAATAGCTGCGCTTCACGCCGCCAAACAGCATCACCATATAGGCCGCCAGGAAAATCAGCGCCGCCGTGGAGAAGTTCTCCGGAAGCACCATTACCACCACCAGCGCTATATACACCAGCACCATCAAGAAGGTGCCCAACTCCTTGGCCTGATCCTTCTTGAGCGCCATCATCCTCGCCACGAAGATGATGAGCACCACCTTGGCAATCTCCGAAGGCTGGAACTGTCCGATGACGGGCACTCGGAACCAGCGCCCGTGCAACGCCAACATCACCGCCAGCAACGCCAGCGAGAACCAATAGCCCAGCATCGCGAAACGCGAGAAGTAGCGATAGTTGACACGCGAAAGGAAGATGATGACAACATAGGTAGCCAGCACAATAAGCAGATGCTTCAGGAACAAGCCCGTAGGTCTTGCGCCAGGCATGGAATAGGCATACAGGCCGATAGAGCTGTACACTTCCACCAGCGAGATAATGCTGAGCAGGAAGAACACCACCCAAATGATACGGTCGCCCCTGAAGAGTCCTCTCTTCAGAGCCGGACGTCCGGCTGTTGCTTCGCTATGTTCTGTCGTCACCATTGAGTATGTTACAATTCATTCACTTCGCGCCGAAATTCCTCACCCCACGCCTCGGTGGTCACACCGTCGTCGCATGCAGGCGAGAAGAGCACCTTGACGTCCACTGCCTCATACATATATGCATGGTGCAACGCCTGCGCCATCGTGTCGCACGACTGGATGGTGGGGATAATGCCCGAGAAAGTCTTGCGCAACCGACTGTCATCGCCAAGGATAAGCAACATGCGTACCTTACGCAGCGCCAGCGGCACCAGTCGGCTATAGTCTGCCTCCGAGTCGCTCCCGCAGGCAATCCATATGATGCCGCCCTCGGTAGATTCTAGCGAATACCATGTAGCATTAATAGTGCGCGAGGCGGCGTCATTGACATATTCACGACCCAAGATACGCGCCACAAACTCAAGACGGTATCGAGTGTCTTCCAATCGGTTGAAGCAGGCCCGCAACGATGCGTTGCGGATGGCTTTGAGACGGGCGGTGTCGATACCCGCCAACCCGGTGTGCAGTGTGTCACGGCCTTGCAAGGCCAAAGTCTCTATTGTCATTTCTCTATCGTAGTTTCAGTGTTGATAAGGTAAAGATGGCCAGAAGGATGGCTATGATGATGAAGCGCATGACGACCTTCTCTTCTGCCACTCCTTTCTTCTGGTAGTGATGGTGGAGTGGCGACATGAGGAAGGGGCGCTTCTCTACAGGCACCGGTACGCCCATAGGCAGTTTGTGCTTGCGGCGATAACGTTTGCAGCCGGTGGTCTGGATGATGACCGAGAGGTCCTCGACCAAGTAGATGCCGCATAGCAACGGCAGGAGGAGCTCCTTACGGATAAGAATGGCGAAGACTGCAATGATGCCGCCGATAGCCAGCGAGCCGGTGTCGCCCATGAATATCTCCGCCGGGTGGGTATTGAACCACAGGAATCCCAGCGTAGCTCCCACAAAGGCGGTGCTGAACACGGCCAGCTCACCGATGTTGGGCAGGTATAAGATGTTCAGGTAACCCGACATAATGATGTTGCCGCTCACCCAGGCGAGAAGTGCAAGTGCCACACCATTGACAGCAGCCACACCGGTGGCGATGCCGTCGATGCCGTCGGTAAGGTTGCTGGCATTACTCACAGCGGTGACCACCAATATCACAATAATCACAAAGACCACCCACGCATAGTCTACAGCCCAGTCACCCAGCCAAGAGACAAGCCAGGTATAATCAAACTCGTTGTTCTTCACAAACGGGATGGTGGTCTTCAGCGGGTCGGTGATGTCGGGGTGGAAGGTGATAAGCAACCCCACCACAAGGCCCAGCAGCACCTGTCCAATGACTTTGTACTTGCCCGGCAGGCCCGCCTTGCCACGGGTCTTCTTCAGGTAATCGTCCAGGAAACCCACCATACCCATCCACAGCGTGGTGCCCAGCATAATCTGGACATAGATGTTGTCCAGTTTGGCAAAGAGCAATGTCGGAACGATGATGGCCGTCAGTATCAGCAGTCCGCCCATCGTCGGGGTCTTGGCTTTCTGCTCAGCTCCCTCAAGGCCCAATTCGGTGCGCACCTCGTCCATCATCCCCAGCTTGTTCTGCATCCAGCGGATAAACGGCTTTCCCAGGAACAACATGATGAACAGCGAGGTCACTATGCTCGCACCGGCACGGAACGAGATGTATTGAAACACCCCAGCGCCGGGAAAGTCCATCGTCCTGTCTAACCAATCGAATAAATAGTATAGCATATCTTTATTTAATTCCTAATTCTTTCTCCAGTTCTTCCACATCATCGAAGTGCGAGCGCACCCCATTCACCTCCTGATATTTCTCATGTCCCTTGCCCGCCACCAGCACAATATCGCCTTCCTTGGCCATCATACAAGCCGTGCGTATGGCCTGGCGCCGGTCGGTGATGCGCACCGTGCGACATAGTTGATGTGCGTCAAGTCCGGCCTCCATCTCATCGAGAATAGCTTCGGGTTTCTCCGTACGGGGATTGTCACTCGTCAACACCACCTTGTCGCTGCCTTCAGCCGCTATCTTCGCCATCTCGGGACGTTTGGTGCGGTCGCGGTCACCTCCGCACCCCACCACCGTAATCAACATCTGCGTCTGCCCGCGGATGCCGTCGATGGTGGAGATGACGTTCTGAAGGGCATCGGGCGTGTGAGCATAATCCACTATGGCGGTAATGCCACGACCGCTGACATACTGGAACCTGCCGGGAGCGGCTTCCAACACGCTCAGCATCCTGACAGCCTCTGCCTTGTCGACTCCGCACAGGACGGCGGCGCCATAGATGGCCGTGACGTTGTAGGCGTTGAACTTTCCTACCAGACGGCACCACATTTCGTTCCCGTCCAGCTCCAGTTGCATTCCTTCAAAGGTGTTCTCCAGTATCTTGCAATGGAACTCCGCCGAGTGTTGCAGACCATAGGTGTGCACCGCAGCGGCAGTGTTCTGCACCATCACCAGTCCATTCTTGTCGTCCACGTTCACCAGTGCCCACGCATCTTTGGACAGACCATCGAAGAAGCCCTTCTTGGCAGCGATATAGTTAGCCATGGTCTTGTGGAAATCCAAGTGGTCGTGGGTGATATTGCTAAAGATGGCTCCGGCGAATTCCACGCCCGCAATGCGTTTCTGCACCACGGCGTGACTGCTGACCTCCATGAAAGCATACTGACAGCCGGCATCCACCATGCGACGCAGCAGCTGATTGAGCTCCAACGCGTCGGGTGTGGTATGACCCGTAGGCAACTCCTCTTCATCAATCTTGTTGACGATGGTAGAGATAAGTCCTGTGTGATATCCCAGCAGGCGGAACATGCGGTGCAGCAGTGTGACAGTGGTGGTCTTGCCGTTGGTGCCGGTGATGCCCACCAGCTTCAATTGCGCGCTGGGGTGTCCGTAGAAGTTGGCTGCCGCCAACCCGAGTGCTTCGCTGCTGTCCTTCACCTTCACAAATGTCACACCCTCCGCGCGCTTGGCAGGCACCTCCTCGCACAGCACAGCTATGGCACCGGCCTCAACAGCCTTGGCTATGTAGTCGTGTCCGTCAACCTTCGTGCCACGCTGGGCCACGAACATCGTGCCTTTCTCCACGCGACGCGAGTCGAACTGCAAGGCTGCAATTTCCACATCCGATGCGCCCAGCACTTCGGCGTCCACTCCTTTGAGTATGTCTTTCAGTTTCATCATATCCTTTTTCTGCCCCGCTATTTAAGTGTCAGTTCTATCACCATGCCTTTGTTGGCGGGGGTGTTTTTCTTGGGATTCTGCGAACGTACCTTGCCATAGCCGTTCACACGAACCCGGTAGCCTTCAGCGTGCAACATCTCGATGGCATCCTTGGCCGTCATGCCGTAGCAGTCAGGCACCCTGCCGCCCACCGGACGGTAGTCGTCGTACACCGCCTGTGTGCTGTCCGTTGCCTCGCGATAGTAGACCCAACTGCCGGCCGTGTCGGTCGAGTGGTAGGGCAGCTTCAGCAGTTTGTACAACGCCTTGATGTCTTCCTGCTTTCCACGCGTCAGCACAGGCACCTGCTGTGCCATGGCGCTGTCCTCTTCCAAAGTAGGCCATGCCGACTTCACAGAGCCGTCGCTCAATCCTTCGTCGCAGGCCACCACACAGTCGCTGATGCTCTTGAACACCAGGGCCGCCTGACGGCCATAGAAGGGTATGTCGCGCAGCACCACCAGGCAGGTGTAGCGCGGATTCTCCGAGGGGAAGAAGCCTGCAAACGAGGCGTTGTAGCGTTTCTTGTTAGTATAGCTGTGCACCGCAGTACCTGTCTTGCCGGCAATGCCGTAGGTATTGTTCTTGATATTGTTGCCCGTGCCGTTCTCCACCACGCCTTCCAGCATCTCACGCATCAGCATCGCGGTGCGCTTGCTGCATATCTGCGGGTTGATGACCACTGGCTTCACCTCATGCCGTGTGCCATCCTTGTCGACGATGGCGCGGCAGAACTGAGGTTTCACCATGCGTCCACCGGCACCCAAGGCATTGTAGAAGGCCAGCAGCCGCAGCGCCGACACGCGGGTCGAGTAGCCGTAGCAGAAGTTCAGGAAGTCGCGGTTGGAGCGGTGCAGGTCGTTGACGCCCACCCTGTATTCGGGTGCCTTGACGTCGGGCATCAGTTTCTCATAGGGGAACATGCGCTCCACCAGATGGCGCAGCGTGTCACGCCGATGGGAATAGAAGTGCCATCCGAGGTCGCACATGCCCACATTCGACGACTGCTCGATGACACGCTTCACGGTCAACGAATCCCACGAGCCATGGTCGTCCTTGATTTCGCCGTCCCTGCCGCCGAAGTCCTTGTAGCGCGCCGGCAGCCGCATCGTAGTGTCGATGCTGATGTCGGGGTCGCTCAACATGGCCGTGAGGATGACAGTCTTGAAGGTTGAGCCCGGCTCATAGATATCACTCACCGCCACGTTGCGGTCACGCACTTCGCGGTAGTCATGCGCCGCGGTATCGATGGCCAGGTTGGCACAAGCCAGCACATAGCCCGTCCGCATCTCCATCAGCAAGGCGCAGCCCGCCTCTCCGCCATATTGGTTCAAGGCCTTGCGCAAGGCGCTCTCGGCGATATCCTGATAGCGCGTGTCTATCGTGGCCACAATGCTCTGGCCATCCACCCTGCGCTGCAGCACCACGGTGTCCACCTGATCCTGGTCGGTGCGCTGGGCATATTCCTTCCGCGTCCGCGGCTCGTCGGGCAGCCATATACCCCTAGTCAGTCGGCGGCAGTTGAACAGGCCGTCCTGCCCGCGCAGTATAGTGTCGTAATAGCCCTCCAACCCCGTGTAGGAACCGCTCTGCAAGTCGTTGCGGAAGCCGATGGTGTTGCCGGCCATATTGCCGTAGATATGTGCACGTACCTGATGCACCACACTCTGTCCGTCGACCTGCTTCACCACGCCCAGCTTCCAGCCCGGCAGGTGGCATATCTGCAGCCACACCGAGTAGGGCACTCCACGCTGCACCAGGAAGCAGCGACGCGGCTTAGCCTTGGCGCGTTCGGTGGCCACCTTGTCGTGGTAGTAGGCCGCGCTCCGTGCAGGCACTGCGTCGTGCAGCATCAGGCTCACGGTGTCTATATAGCGTTTGAAGAGGGAGTCGCTGATGACGGTGGTGTCGAGGTCTAGGTACAGGTCACACTCGGTCACCGTGGTGGCCAGTATCTTGCCGTCACTCGAGTAGATGTTGCCGCGGCGCGCAGGGTCGGTGCGCAGGCCTGCCTCACGACGCTCGCCGCGGGCGCGCCATTCGTCGCCGTGCACCCACTGTATGTTGATGACAGCAATCAGTATCGCTACACCCACCACCAGTGTCAGCAGCAGGTACAGCGCCGTCATGCCGCGCGTCATCCTTGTATCTTTCTTCTCTTCTTTCACGTCTTGTTCAACTTAACGCTTCTCGCTTAACTCTATATCTCATAGGGCGGTCCTGCGGTGATGCCCACCCCCGTGCCGTCCAGGTCTTCGGCTATCTGCGATATCTTCACACTCTGTTGGTATTGTTTCTGCATTTGTATGCGCTGTTCGCGCAAAAAATTGATGCGGTCTTCGGTGGCCTGCTTCTCACGGCTCAAACTCTCGATGCGGTAGCGGTTGCCCACAATCAGCAGCAGGTAGACCAGGCAGAGCAGCAGCAGCGGTATCTGACGAAGCACCAGCTTGTCGCCAAGCACGTCGCCTCCCAGCACCTTTCCGATGCCGCGGGCCGTCCCTTTGGCGGCAGGCGTCTTGGAAGCCTGTTGGGCGTCCTCAGGCTCCGGCTCCTGTTGCAGCGGGGCGCTGGTTGCCGAACCAACCTCCTCCTGCACCACAGGCTCCACGAGTCCCTCTTCCACCGTCTTCTCTCTGAACTTGTTTCCCACCTTACTATATATATTATTTACTATTTTCTATTTCCTTATTTTAAGCTTACTCACTCACAACTGCCACCTTCTCCCCCACTCTCAGCCTTGCACTGCGGGCGCGGCTGTTTGCTGTCACCTCGCCCTCCGACGCCTGCAAGCGACCTACCGGCTTTACCGGCGACAGCGGATTGCCATAGAAGTCCTTCTTCACCTCGCCCTCGAAATTGCCGCTCCTGAAGAAATTCTTCACCAGCCTGTCCTCCAGCGAGTGGTAGCTTATCACCACCACCCTGCCGCCCACGGGCAGCAGCTCCACGGCCTGCATCAGCATCTCCTTCAGGGCCTCCAACTCGCCGTTCACCTCAATGCGCAACGCCTGAAATAGCATAGCCAAATACTTGTTCTCCATGCCGCGCGGCAGATGATGGCTCACCGCCTCGCGCAGGTCGGTGGTGGTCACTATCTCCTGCGTGGCCCGCGCCTTGACGATGGCCTTGGCCATCTGGCGTGCGTTGGGCAACTCGCCGTACAGGCGCAGCAGCCGTGCCAGCTCCTCCTCGTCGAGAGTGTTCACCAGGCTGCGCGCCGTGGTTTCGCCGCGGCGGTCCATTCGTAGGTCCAGCTCGCCCTCAAAGCGGGTCGAGAAGCCACGCTCCGCCGTGTCGAACTGGTGGCTGCTCACCCCCAGGTCGGCCAACACGCCGTCCACATGACGCACACCGTAAACCCTCAGGTAGTTCTTCAGGTATCGGAAATTCTCATGAATGAAGGTGAACCCGGCCTCGCTCTCCACTTTCCACTCTCCGCTCTCCACTCGCTTTGCCGCATCCTCGTCCTGATCGAAGGCAATCAGACGTCCCTCGGGACCGAGCCGCTCCATGATGGCACGCGAATGGCCGCCGCCGCCGAAGGTGACGTCGACATAGACACCGTCGGGACGCACTTTCAGCGCCTCGACAGCCTCGTTAAGCATCACTGGTGTATGGTAGCCCTCGGTCATTCTTCTGCAGTCGTCTGGCCCAACAGCTCCTCCGCTCTCTTCGCGAAGTCGCCGCCGGTGGTGTTCATCTTGTCGTAGGTCGAACGATCCCAGAGCTCGATGAACTTGCCAGTCGATTGCAGGACTACCTCTTTCGCTTTCGCCACAAGCGCTTTCTGCTCGGCAGGCACCAGAAGGCGGTCGTTCGAGTCAAGCTCGATGATGTTGCCCTCCGTCAGCTTGCGCAGCAGCTCGCGGTCCTCGCGGCGATAAGGATTCAGCTTCTCTTGGAGTTTCTCCACTTCTTCCCTGAAACTGGCATAGGTCCACAGCTCCAAACACTCGGCATAGATGCTCTGGCGTATCACGAAGCGGCCGTCTTCGGTCTCCAACTGCCTTTTCAAGGCAATCGGGAACTTGAAGCGACCGTTCGAGTCCACCTTACAGTATTCTTTTCCAAGTATTAAGGCCATTTCTACCTACTATTTTTCAGGGTGTAAAATTACGAAGAAAAATCCAATTTCTGCCAAAAAATTCCTTTTTTTGTTTATTTTATCCTTTTTTTGTTGTTCATAACCTATAACGCAGCTTTTTCAAAAAAGTTTCACTTCCCATGAAAATAATTCACAACACACTGAAACACACGCAATAAAAATTGCACTTAGATACCCTTCAAAAAGGGCCTTTTTGTGTTGAAAACTTTTTCGGTCACTCCTCCCCTCTCCGTCCCCTCCACATTCCCTCCGCACCCCTTCGCATTTTGTCGGAGGAGGAGCGGAGGGGGACCGGAGCGGGTTCGGAGGGGATCCGGAGGGGAAGGCTGCCAATGGCTGATTTTCTGCACTTTACATATCATGCTGATTTATAGTAAATTATGCGTAGATTTATAAAATTTAGGAAATGGGGCGGGAGTTTTTTTGAGAGGTGTCGCCCGCATGTCGAAAAAAATTCGTAACTTTGCAACTTGCTATAATAAGGAATTATTCACAATAAAAACAAATAATACAATGAAAATTCGCACTTTAGTATTGACGATGGCCCTTGCGCTGATGCTGCCGACGGCGGCGCGCGCCGATGAGGGCATGTGGCTTCTGTCACTAATCGGAAAGAATTACAACGACATGCAGAAACAGGGCTTCAAGCTGACGCCGGAGGATATCTACAGCGTCAACCAGAGCTGTCTGAAGGACGCCATCGTGGGTCTCGGCCGCGCCGGCCAGCCTTTCTGGCATTTCTGCACCGGTGAGATCATCAGCAGCAAGGGCTTGGTGAGCACCAACCACCACTGCGGCTACGGTTACCTGCAGAGCCACTCGACGGTGGAGCACGACTACCTGAGAGACGGTTTCTGGGCCTACTCGATGGACCAGGAGCTGCCCAACCCGGGCCTGACGGCTTCTATCCTGGTGAGGATGGAGGATGTGACAGACAGGGTGAAGAAGTCGCTGACCGACGAGATGAGCGAGGGCGACCGCGAGGCAGCCGTCAAGAAGGTGTGCGGCGAGATTGCCGAGAAGGCCAAGGAGGGCACCCTCTATGACGCCAAGGTGATACCGATGTTCAACGGCAACCAGTTCTTCCTCTTCGTGCACATCATCTACAAGGACGTGCGCCTGGTGGGTGCTCCCCCTTCGTCGATGGGCAAGTTCGGCGGCGACACCGACAACTGGTCGTGGCCGCGCCACACATGCGACTTCAGCATGTTCCGCATCTATACCGACAAGGAGGGCAACCCTGCCCCCTACAGCAAGGAGAACATACCCCTGCAGCCGAAGCACCACCTGCCCGTGAGCGCCGGTGAGCTGCGCGACGGCGACTTCGCTATGGTCATGGGCTTCCCCGGCACTACCGACCACTTCCTGACGAGCTACGGCCTCGAGGAGACGATGAACATCAGCAACAAGCTGCGCTACGAGATACGCACCGTGAAGATCAACATCCTGCGCGAGGAGATGGCCGCCAGCCAGCAGACGCGCATCAAATACGCTTCGAAGTATGCCAGCTGCTCGAACTACTGGAAGTACAGCAACGAGCAGAACAAGGCCTTGAAGGCTCTGAACACCCTGGGTCTGAAGAAGGAGGTGGAGAAAGAGTACAGCGAGTGGGCCCGCTTCCAGGCTCCGAAGTATGGTCGCGCCCTCGGCCTGATAGAGAAAGGCTATGCCGACCGCGCCAAGAGCGAGGAGGCCCTCATGTATGTGATGGAAGGCCTGCTGATGGGCTCGGAGGCCCCGCTGATGGCCGCAAGCCTGGGCAACAGGTTCAAGCGCGACCTGGAGCAGGACAAGGAGGCCAACCTTAGCCGCCATGACAGCTATGTGGCCAGCTTCTTCAAGGACTACGACGAGCAGGTGGACCGCCGCCTGACGGCAGCCCTCTTCGGCTATGTCTACGCACACATCAACCCCGATATCTGCCCCGAGTTCCTCAAGACCGCCCAGAAGAAATACAAGGGCGACTGGGAGAAGTACACCAACGACCTCTACAGCAAGAGCATCTTCGCCAACGAGGAGAGCGTGAACCGCTTCATGAACAAGCCCAACCTCAAACAGCTCTTGAAAGACCCCATGTGGGCTGCCGGCAATGAGGCTCTGGATCTATACTTCAGCGCCGACGAAGAAGTGTCGCAGGAGAGCAAGGACGGCCTGCAGCGCGGCATACGCGACTTCACGGACGGTGTGCTCCAGATGAACGAGGGCAAGAAGCTGATGTCGCCCGACGCCAACAGCACCATACGCCTCACCTACGGCAACGTGATGAGCTATGAGCCCAAGGACGGCGTCACCTACCACCACTACACCACGATGAAGGGCGTCATAGAGAAGGAGGACCCGACGAGCAGCGAGTTTGCTGTGCCGGAGCGCCTGAAGAAGCTCTACGAGGCCAAGGAGTTCGGCTCCTACACCAACAAGAAGGGTGAGATGCCCACCTGCTTCATCACCAACAACGACATCACCGGCGGCAACAGCGGCTCGCCCGTCATCAACGGCAAGGGCGTGCTGATAGGCCTGGCCTTCGACGGCAACAGCGAGGCCATGAGCGGCGACATAGACTTCGAGGAGAACCTGCAGCGCTGCATCTGCCTCGACAGCCGCTACATGCTCTGGGTCATCGACATCTACGCCGGTGCCAAGAACCTCATCGAAGAGATGGACATCGTGAGATAAACCATGAAACAGATCCAGCGACAGCAACTGCAGCAGAAACTCTCGCCTCAGCAAATACAGCTGATGCGGCTGCTGCAGTTGCCTGTCACGGAGCTGGAACAGGCCATCAAGGAGGAGATGGAGAAGAACCCCCTGCTTGAGGCCGAAGTGCAGGACGAGATGCCGCTGCCGCCGACCGACAACCGGTCGGATTGGGACAGCGACGATGACGAGGATTACGACTACGACTACCGCGAACACCAGGAGAGCGACCCCAACGAGGTGCGCCGCGAGTTTGTGGTGAGCGACAGCCTGTCGGCCTCGGAGCGGCTCATGCAGCAGCTTGCCCTGCGCCCGCTGACCGAGCGTCAGCAGAAGATAGCCACCGAGCTGGTGGGCACGCTGGACGATGCCGGCTACCTGGGACGCGACCTGGCGCTGGTGACCAACGACCTGGCCTTCCGCCAAGGTATCGACGCCACACAGGAGGAGGTGGAGGAGGTGCTGCGCATCATACAAAGCCTCGACCCGGCAGGTATAGGTGCCCGCAGCCTGCAGGAATGCCTGCTGCTGCAGCTGGAACGCATGGACGACGCGACAATGGCCACCACCATAGTGAAGGACCACTTCGACGACTTCGCCAACCACCGCTACGCACGTATCTGCCAGGCTCTCGGCATAAGCGAAGAGGAGATGGAGGCCGCCGCCGACACCATACGAAGCCTGAATCCCAAACCGCTGGGGTCGGACAACGAGGACAGCGACACCGCTGCCTACATCACCCCCGACATAGTGCTCACGCAGCACGACGGGCAGTTGAGCTTCTTCCTCAACGACACCCATCTGCCTAAACTAAGCCTCAACACCTACTACACCGACATGCTGGCGGCTATGGAGAAAGAGGGCGGCGACCGCGAGACGCTGCGATTCCTGCGCACCAAGCAGGCCGATGCACAGATGTTCATAGACTTGCTGCAGCAACGTCACGACACCATAGCACGCATCATGCGCTACATCGTGAAGCACCAGCGCCAGTTCCTGCTCACCGGCAACAGCGACCTGCTGGTGCCCCTACGCCAGCGCGAGGTGGCCGAAGCAACGGGGCTCGACATAAGCACCGTGAGCCGTATGGCCAACAGCAAGTACCTGCAGACCGACTTCGGCACCATCCCCCTCAAGGAATGCTTCTCGAAGGGCATGTCGACAGACGGCGGCGAGGAGGTGTCGGTGGAGACCATCAAGCAATGCCTCTCCGACGCCATTGCCGCAGAGGACAAGCACAACCCGCTGTCGGACGACGCCCTCACCAAGCTCTTCAACGAGAAAGGGCTGCCCATAGCACGCCGCACGGTGGCGAAATACCGCGAGCAGCTGGGCATACCTGTGGCCCGCCTGCGCCGCACCTTGGCGATAGTGATACTGCTATTGGCGATGCACACCTCAGCGTCGGCGCAGTCATACTACGACAGCATCATAGCCGCACGCCTCGAAAAGGCTGCACGCATGGAGCGCGCCACCAAAAAAGAGGCAACGCCGAAAACGGCACCCAAGACCGTTGAGGCCAAGAGCGTGGCTCAGCCTAAGGTACAACGGCAGCCGAAAGAAGAGGCTCCATCCGAAACGAGAGCGGCGCTGCCGCTCGACGCATGCATGGTACCGCTTTGGTACGACGCATTCCCGCACAACCGCGTGAACCCATACGGACGCACAAAGGTGGACATGCTGCCGGACGAGATTAACATTGTATTGGCGAAAGACTCCACGGACTTCTGTTTCCCGGTGAAAGACATGAAGACGAGCCCCTACGGTTGGCGGTGGCAGCGTGGACACCACGGCGTGGACATACGACTGCGCACCGGTGAGCCGATACACGCCGCTTTCGATGGCACGGTGCGTATAGCGTCGCGCATGGGCGGCTACGGCAACTGCATAGTGCTGCGCCATCCCAACGGCCTGGAGACCCTCTACGGGCACCTCTCAAAGATAAACGTCAAGCTCGGCCAGCAAGTGACGGCCGGCGAAGTGATAGGCCTCGGAGGCAATACCGGCAACAGCACCGGCCCGCACCTGCATTTCGAGTGCCGCTTCCTCTACCAACCTTTTGACCCGGAGTGGATTCTGGACTTCAGCAACTACTCGTTGCGCACACGGCGTCTGCACCTCGACAAGAGCTATTTCGGCATCACCAAGCCCCGCAAAGGCGAGGAACTGGAGTACAAGGCCGACAGCAGCAGGATACGCGAAGGCAAGAAAAACCGCAAGTCACAGACATCAACGATAAACCCCAAAGACTTTTAGACAAGACCATGAAGAAAACCAACCTGTCGGAATACAATACGGCCAGCGTGGCCGACGGCAAGGGCCGCAAGATAGGTGTGATAGCGGCGGAATGGAACCCCGAGGTGACCGACGCCATGCTTAAAGGCGCCGTAGACACCCTCAGGAAACACGGCGTGAAGAAAAAAGACATCACCGTGCGCCGCGTGCCAGGTACCTTCGAGCTGAGCTCCGCTGCCGACATGATGCTTGGCTGCTGCTACGACATCGACGCCGTCATCTGCATCGGATGCGTGATACAAGGCGAGACACGTCACTTCGAGTTTATCTGCCAGGCTGTGTCGCAAGGACTCACCAATGTAGCCCTCAAGCACAAGCGCCCTGTCATCTTCAGCGTCCTCACCACCGACACCATGGAGCAGGCCCTCGACCGCTCGGGCGGCAAACACGGCAACAAAGGTGTGGAAGGCGCCGTCACAGCGCTCAAGATGTGCGCCTACAAAGACTCCCTGACACCAGACCTGCCATTCTGACCATGAGAGTAGTATTCTTTGGCACACCGGATTTCGCCGTAGAGAGCCTCGACGCCATCGTGCAGTCGAGCCACGAGGTGGCGGCGGTGGTCACCGTACCCGACCGACAGGCAGGGCGCGGCCAGAAAGTCATCTACAGCGCCGTGAAAGAGTATGCCTTGGCGCACAACCTGCCGCTGCTCCAGCCTGAGAAGCTGCGCGACCCGGCGTTCCTCAACGCCCTTGCCGCATACAAGGCCGACGTCTTCGTGGTCGTAGCCTTCCGCATGCTGCCCGAGGCAGTGTGGAACATGCCGCCGCACGGCACCTTCAACCTACACGCCTCACTTCTGCCACGCTATCGCGGCGCAGCCCCAATAAACTGGGCCATCATCAACGGCGAACAACAAACCGGCGTCACCACATTCCTGCTGAATCACCAAATTGACGAGGGGGCCATCCTCCTGCAGGAACACATCCCAATAGCTCCCTACGAGACAGCAGGCAGCCTGCACGACCGTCTGGCCGCCATGGGCCGCAGCCTCGTAGTGCGCACCCTCGACGGCATGGCCGCAGGAACACTCAACCCTTCGCCACAACAGGGTTCGGCCTGTCCGGCTCCAAAGATATTCAAAGACGACTGCCTCATCGACTTCAGCCGCACCGCCGCCGAGGTGGACCGCTTCGTGCGTGGCCTCGCCCCCTACCCCGCCGCCATCATGAACCTTGCCAACCCCAAAGGCGACATCGTGCCATTCAAGGTATATTCTGTAAAACCCATCAACGAGCATCACGAAATGCCTTGCGGAGCACTGATTTGCGATGGCAAAAAGGTGCTAAAAATCGCAACAGCAGGTGGTTTTGTGCATATTTTAGAACTGCAAATGGCTGGGAAAAAGAGAAATCTCATCGAAGACTTCCTACGCGGCAATTCTCTAAGCGACTGGAAATCAGTGCAGCAATAATTGTCGTGAAAAAAAAGTTAAAAAAAACATAAAAAAAATTTGGTGCATATCAAAAAATATGTATACATTTGCAGCGAAAAATAAAAGACCATCATTATTAACATTTTAACACATTACACCATGAACAAAACTGAACTTGTTAACGCAATGGCCGCCAAGACCGGCATGACCAAAGTCGCCGCCAAGGCTGCAATGAACGCCTGCTTCGCCTCCATCCAGGAGCAGCTGAACAAAGGCCAGAAGGTCAGCCTCATCGGCTTCGGTACCTTCAGCGTCGTCGAGCGTAAAGCCCGCACCGCCAAGAACCCCCAGACCGGCGAGAAAGTGAAAGTGCCCGCCAAGAAGGTCGCCAAGTTCAAGGCTGGCAGCAACCTGCTCGCCAAGAAGGGTGCCAAGAAAGCCGCCAAAAAGAAATAAGGCTTTCTGAACCTTACAACGCAAAAGAAGGCATCTCCTTATGGAGGTGCCTCTCTTTTTTTTACACATCCCCCTCGCCGGCAACGGACACCACCCTTCACCCCCACGGAGTCCCTTCGGCCCCTCCTCGGCTTCCCTTCGGCCTTCCGACGGCCTTCCACTGAAGAAATGCCGAAGGTGGGTCGTAGGGGCTCCGTACCGGCTCCATGGAAACGCCATACTAGAATTAAGTATTTTTAACATCAATATGTTATAAAGTGTGAAATAAAAGCCCTATCTTTGCAAATCTTTTCGCCCGGGGCATTATGTGCAATGCATGGGTGGATTAAATGATAATGAAGATGATAGGAATGATAGGCAGCGGCAGTTGGGCCACTGCATTGGTCAAAATATTGCTTGAGAGGGACGGCCGCGAGGTGAATTGGTGGGTAAGAGGTGAGGAAACGAAGGAAAAAATTCTTCGCGACGGACACAATCCGCGCCACCTGCCCGAAGCCAAACTCGACGCCAGCCGTCTCCATGTGAGCACCAACCTCGCCGACGTTATAGCTGCCAGCAGCCACTTGCTGTTGGCCATACCGTCGGCCTATGTACACCAGGTGCTCTCCGTCCTGCCCAAGGACGTTTTCCGCGGCAAGAAAATAACCTCGGCGGTGAAAGGCAGCGTACCCGACTGCGTGACAAGCGTGTCCATATACCTGCAGGAGCACTTCGGCGTAAGCATCGACGACATCTGCGTGGCCAGTGGCCCGAGCCATGCCGAGGAGGTATGCCACGAGATGCCGACCTTCCTCACACTGGCGTCGTCTAACAAGGCGCTGGCCGACGAGATGGCCGCAATGCTGCAATGCCGCTATCTCCACACCAACACCACGGTGGACATCGACGGCGTAGAGCGCTGCGGCCTCATGAAGAACATCTACGCCATAGCCGCCGGCATATGCCAGGGGCTCAGCTACGGCGACAACCTCAACGCCGTACTCACCGCAGCAGCCATGCGCGAGATGCACAACCTGCTGGACCACAACCTGCCGTTCGCGGACCGCAACATATACGACAGCTACTACATGGGCGACCTGGTGGTCACCTGCTGGTCGCGCCACAGCCGCAACCGCGCGCTGGGCGAGGCAGTGGCCAAAGGCGAGCGCCCGGCCGACGTCTTCGCACGCACGGGTTCCGTGGCCGAAGGCTACTACTCGGTAAAGAACCTACACATGCTGGCCATGAAGCACAACGCACAGCATGTGGTGCCCATAGCCGAGGCCATATACAGCATCCTCTACGAAGGCGCCGACCCAAAGACTACCATGGAGAACCTTATTGACACCGCATTTTGATGGAGCTTTTCGACGACATACGCCCATACAACGACGCTGAAATTCCCTCAGCGATGCAGGCTATTGCCGACTGGGAGCTCTTTCCGCAGATCATACGTTTCATTTACCCTGACGGGGACATCGAGACGGCGCGAAAAAGGCTCCTCGCCACGACAAACATACACCAGTTTCAGGCCACCTTCATGAACGACGCCATAAGGCGCATCGTCAAGGAGACGACCGACGGCTTCACCTACAGCGGCCTGCAGCATCTGCGCCGCGGCATACCATACATCTTCGTGAGCAACCACCGCGACATCACCCTCGACGCATTTCTGCTGCAGCACCTGCTCATGGAGCACCGCGGCACAACATCGCACATCGTCTTCGGGCAGAACCTCTTGTCGTTGCCAATCATGGAAGTGCTCTTCCGCAGCAACAAGATGATACGCATGGAGCGCGGCGGCACCCCGAGGGCTTTCTACAACAGCCTGCAACATCTGTCGGAATACCTCAACACCCTCATCGGGCAACGGCAGTCGGTGTGGATAGCCCAGAAGAACGGCCGCGCCAAGGACGGCAACGACACCACAGCACCGGCAATGATAAAGATGCTCACCCTCGGCGGCAACGGCGACGCCATGCAGACACTAAACCGCCTGCACATAGTGCCAATGTCCATCAGCTACGAGTGGGACCCTTGCGACGCCATGAAGGCCACCGAGCTGATGATGAGCAGCAAAGGCAGCTATGAGAAAGCACCCGACGAGGACCTGCGCTCCGTGGTCAGCGGTATCATAGGCCAGAAAGGACGCGTACACCTTGCCATAGGCTCACCGCTCACCGCGCGCGAGCTGCAGCCACAAGGAGGCATGGATGTGGCCGAACATGTGGCCAAAGTCCTTGACCACCACATACAGCACAACTACCGCCTCATGCCGAGCAACTATGCCGCCTACAGCATCGTCAGCGGCCAGCGCATGCCAATGCGCTACACCCAGCAGACCCTCGACCGCCTCAAGGAGCGCGCAAAGGCGCTGCCGGCCGAAGCACGCGACATCCTATACCATACCTACGCACAGCCCGTCATGGCCGTGCAGAAATAAGACCGTTTTTTCCCTCACGCAAAGAACTCCTGCCCGAAGCCGAGCAGGTACACCTTGCCCGTGGCTCGCGTGAATGCCGTATAGAGCCAGCGCAGATAGTCGCGGCCGAGCAGCTGGTCGGGGGGCAGAAAGCCCTGGTCAATGATCACTGTGCGCCATTGGCCGCCCTGTGTCTTGTGGCATGTCAGCGCATAGGCGAACTTCACCTGAAGGGCATTGTAATAGGGGTTCTGGCGCATCTCACGCAGACGGTCGGCCTTGTGGGGCAGGTCGGCATAGTCCTCCATCACCGCATTGTATAGGCGGCTCTGCTCATCGGCAGTGAGCGACGGCGACTCGCTGTAGAGCGTCGAGAGCATAAGTTTGCAGTCGTGAGGCTGCTCGTCGGGGTAGTCGACGAAGCGCAACGTGGCATCGGCAAAGCGGAAACCGTACAATTCCTGAACATTGCGCACGCCGAGGACCTCCACAATGTCGCCATTGGCAATGAAACCAATTTCACTGTCATTGTCGAGCCAGTAGTAGTTGTTCTTCACCACCATCAGATAGTCGCCGGCGTTGACCTCCTGTTCACGGTAGAGCACGCTGTTGCGTACCCCCTGATTGAAGAGGTTGGCGCGCTTGTTGCTGCGTGTCACCACAACGACATCCTCCAACTGGTTCGTGCCATATTCGGCATAGAGAGTCTCCATGAGATCGCTTCCGGCAAGGTTCACCACATCGTCGGCCAACGTGAAAAGCGGTAACGAAAGCTCGTCGTCGCCGGACATATCTGATATCTGGCTGCGCAACGACGTGGCATTGACCAGAATGCCTGAGAGGCTCTGCTGGCGCACTACCTCAGTGAGCTCATGGCTTACAACGCTGAGGGCGTAGGCCGACGCCAGGTAGCGCTCGTCGAGAGCAGGGCTCTCGCTCTGCCCCACCGGGGGCAGCTGGGCGGTGTCACCTATGAGCATCAGGCGACAATGGTTGCCATCGTAGACATAGTCCACCAAGTCCTCGAGCAGACTGTGGCCGCTGGCAGAGGGCTCCACCCCGATCATAGAGGCTTCATCCACGATAAAAAGCGTATAGCTGTGCTTGTTGATGGCACGCACGGTGCGCACCGCGCCGGAAGCGTCGGTGGCTGTCATGTATATCTTCTTGTGTATGGTGAACGCCTGACGGCCGGAGTAGCCGGATAGAACCTTGGCCGCACGTCCCGTCGGAGCCAGCAGCACATAGTTCACACGCAGTTGCGGAAGGGTCTGTATCAACGCCGAGACCAACGACGTCTTGCCTGTACCGGCATATCCGCGCAGCAGCATCGCCGAACGCGGGTCGGGGTCATATAGGAACCGCGACATTAAAGCACAAGCAACCCGCTGCCCGTCGGTTGGAGTATGCGGGAAGCGGGATAGGATGAGCTTAGCTACAGACTGATCTACGTCGCGGAGAACCACGGCTTTATTCGGCGACAGGAGCTGCCTCGGGGGCTGTTGCCTGCTGCACGGGGCTGTAGTCACTGGCGTTGGTGACCTCGGTCTTCATGGGGTCGGAGGCGCCATGGCCGCCCATGGAGATGGAAATCGTTGCGGCAAGGCAGAGAGCCACCAATATGCCGGCGAGCCACCATGTGGCTTTCTCTATGAAATCGGCCGACTGGCGGGCACCCATCACCTGGGTTGGAGCCGAGAAGTTGGCGGCCAGACCGCCACCTTTGGAGTTCTGGACCAGCACGACCAGCGCGAGGAGCACACAGACGATGAGGATAAGGATTACGATAAACGTGTACATCTTACTTCTTTTTAGTATATTGTTCTTACTTTTTCAACAGCGTTTCGAGGCGCTCGATTTGGGGTGCAAAATTACTACTTTTTTCGGGATTGTGGGCCAACAAATTTTTATAAATGGCCAGTGCCTGCTCCACACGACCCTGTTTTTCGAGGATAACAGCAAGAGTTTCAGTGCCCAAGAATTCGTCAGGGACGATACTTTTTTTGTCGTCGTGTACCTCGGGTTGGGGCTCAGACTGCACCTTCTTCACATCCTCGGCGGGGCTTGCCTGCAGGAAATTGGAGAGTATGACGCTCTTCGGGGCGGTCTTGAAGGAGACCTCCTGAAAGGTGTTAATCTCGTTGAATATGTCGTACGAGGCATTTTCGGTCATGTTGACGGCTTTGCCAAGCATGGCGTCGATCTTCGTGCTGTCGCACATGGCGAGCATGGCGGCACGGCGCTGTTCGGGTGTATCGAAGCCGTAGGCATGGTCGGCTAGCAGCGCCAGCACGCTGATCACCGATGAGTGCGGGTAGCGGGCCTGCACGGCGCGCAGCCAGCCACGGTCCTGCGAACTGAACTTGGCGGGGGTGCCTACCATCTCGACAAATTGTTTCTTGTCCATAGTCCTGCTCTTTGGCGTCGTAATGACGTTTTTCTTATCGTTCTCTTTGCTCTGCAATTATGACCATTTAACACTTTTTCACCCTCAAAATTGGAAATGCAAATGTACAAATTATTTTTTAAACAGCAAAACATGAATTTATTTTCCAGACACTAAACGCTGTTTTACAGCATATTGTGATGCAAAAAGTTTTTTTTGCAAACATTTTTTGTTCACAATTCAAAAAATTTATGTACTTTTGCAAACTCAATTTTACGGCAGAAAGGCCTCCGTACAAGGCATAAAAAAGGACAAAAAAATATTGACGATATGAAGAGAACATTCCAACCCTCGCTGAGAAAAAGAGCCAACAAGCACGGTTTCCGCAAGAGAATGTCTACCGCCAATGGTAGAAAAGTGCTGGCCGCCCGCCGCCGCAAAGGCAGAAAAAGACTGACCGTCTCTGACGAGCGATAGTCTTGAGACACAGGGCTGAAACGCTAACGCGGCGCAACAAATGGTGTTGCGCCGCGTTTCTTTTTGCCCTCACATGCCGTGCTCATCGGCATCGCCATGGATCTGCCACGACCACTCTACGGCCGTCCTATCGCATCCGGACAATAGCGGGCCGAAGCAAGGCCGAGGAGGGGCCGAAGGAGCTTGCAACAAATGCAGACAGAATAAGGGCTGGAGAAAAACGACGTTCTTTTTTGTCCTCAGACATAATAATTTACATTTTCCGCCGTTTTTGACAAAACAAATATCTAAAATAGCACAATGGGAAGAAGAAACAGGGAGTTGCCACTGCTTGAGCAAGTGGAGATTACGGATGCGGGAGCCGAAGGGATGGCTGTGGCCAAGGTCGACGGACTGGTGGTCTTTGTGCCCTTCGTAGTGCCGGGCGACGTGGTGGATATTCAGCTGTACAAGAAAAAGAAGAACTACGCCGAAGGACGCGCGGTGCGATTCCACCGACAGTCGGCACTGCGTGTAGAGTCGGCGTGCCCCCATTTTGGTGTCTGCGGCGGCTGCAAATGGCAGACAATGAGCTACGAAGCACAGCTCGAAGCCAAGCAGCGGCAGGTGCGCGACAACCTGGAGCGACTGGGCAACGTGGACTGCAGCGGCATGCGGCCGATATGCGGCTCGGCGAATATCTACCGCTACCGCAACAAACTGGAATTTACCTTCTCAACACGTGCATGGCAGACCGACCCCACCATGAGGCAGGAAAACAGCTGGGGCGCCTTGGGTTTCCACATACCGCAACTGTTTGACAAAGTGCTTCCCATAGAAATGTGCGCCCTGCAGCCTGAGCCGAGCAACGCCATACGCTTGGCTGTCAGAGACTATGCCATGGAGCACGGAATCGAATGCTATGACATACGCAACCATACTGGCTACCTGCGCAACTTGGTGATACGCAACACGTCGCTGGGGCACTGGATGGTGATTGTGGTTATAGCCGACAAGAGCACCGGCCGCCTGATGCCGATGCTCGACATGCTGCGAGAGCGATTCCCACAGATTACCTCGTTGCAGTATATCATCAACACCAAGTTCAACGACTCGTACTCTGACCTCGAAGTGCACACCTATGCCGGAGACGACCACATCGAGGAGGAGATGTCTGGTTGGAACGGTGGCAAGGCTCTGCGCTACATCATCAACCCCAAGTCGTTCTACCAGACCAACTCCACTCAGGCTCAGCGGCTTTACAGCTTCGTTGCCGAGTTGGCCGAGCTGAAACCCACCGACACGCTGTACGACCTCTACACCGGAACCGGTACCATAGCCTTGTTCCTCGCCTCGCAGGTGAAGAAAGTCGTGGGCATCGAGTATGTTGAGGAGGCCATCGCCGACGCACGCGTCAACGCCGCACGCAACGGCTTCGACAACACGGTGTTCTATGCCGGCGACATGGCCAAGGTGCTGACAGCGGAGTTCATCGAAGCCAACGGGCAGCCCGATGTGGTGGTCACCGACCCGCCGCGGGCCGGCATGCACGAACACGTGGTGGAACAGCTGCTTGCCGCGGCACCGCGCAAGATAGTGTACGTCAGCTGCAACCCCGCCACCCAGGCCCGCGACCTGCAGCTGCTCGCCGCACGCTATGAAGTACGCCGCATACAGCCGGTAGACATGTTCCCCCATACACAGCACGTGGAGAACGTCGCCGAGCTTGTGCTACGCCCGTGACACGCAGTCTGCCGAGACGTTAATTTTTCCCAAAAACACTTTTTTTCAACAAAAAAGTTCACCAAAATAAAAAAAAGTGTTATCTTTGCATGTTGTACGCGCGTGCGGAATGTGCATTGGAGATTGCAACAACACATTGTGCGGCAACATGATAAATAAAAGATAATAATAATAAAAAATACAAACTACAAGATGAAAAAAGTATTATTCAGTCTGCTTTTGGCTATCGCTTGCACGCCATTATTCGCTCAGATTGATGCAGCCCCTGTCATCAAGACCATTGAGGAAGTGCGATGCACACCCTTCACTTGGAACATCACTGGCGAGACCTATGACCACGACACCGTGATCATGGTCAACGAACCCGCCGCCCACAACGACACCGTCTACATCCTCAACCTCACCGTCAACCCCGACGGCATCATCAGAGACACTGTGGAAGCAACGGCCAAATGCGTCTACATTTGGCGCGACAGCCTCGTGTGGAGAGAGAGCGGTCTGTTCTCAGCTTCTGTCTCCGCCACCAGCGGCTGCGACAGTATACATTACATCAACCTGACAATCACCGGCGGCAACGACACGAGCATTGCCACTGTCTCCGCTTGCGACAAATACATGAGCGCCTGGGGCGAGTTGTTCGTCCAAGACACCCTCATAGACACCACGTACACCACCGACGAAGGCTGCAACCGCCGCGACAGTCTCGCCCTCACCATCAACCACTCTTTTTTGGGCGACATCCTGATTGTCGATGCCGACTGCAGTTACAAATGGCGTGGCCATACCATCATAGACAACAACATCCACTACGACTCCCTGCGCACCTCTGGCGACTGCGACAGCGTCCTGCGCATCAAGGTAAACATGTCCTTCCACACTGACACAAGTTATGACGAGACTTATTGCGGCCAGTACTTCGCACCTTGGGATAGCACAAATGCATATTCCGAGAGCAGCACGATTGTGCACAGAGACACATCGTCAACCGGTTGCATACACACGACAACCATCAATCTGACAATTAACCCCGCCTTCGTTGAGCACAAAGACACCATGATCACCGTTTGCCCCGGTACTACCTATACCTGGCATCCCGAAGGCGGACACGAACATCAGGTGGACACCACTGGTGCCTACACAGACAGCACCATCAACGACGTAACCGGCTGCAAGATTGAATACACCCTCAACCTCTCTGTAGGCGACAGTATCGTAAACTTCACCCGTCCTCTTCGTTGCGAGTACGACAGCATCAAGATTGGCTCCACACGTTACTCATTCCGCATCGAGAACGGTGACACCGTGACGAGAAGGTTCACCGGCAGCAACAACAACCCGACCATCAAAGTCATTGACAAAGACAGCATCTTCGTTTATAACGCCAGCCGCCAGTGCTCGACCTTCTATCGCTACAAACTCAACATTGTTCCGCTGGGCGACCGAAGCTATTACGACACCGTCGTAGCCTGCGAACGTTACTCTTATGCAAGAATGAACATAATATATACCGAAAGCGTTGACACATCATACGCAGACACCATGATTACCAAAACGCCAGCTCTTGTAACCTACCCCGGCAATAACGACCACGACACTATAACCAACTGCTACAAGAAGGGTATCAGTCTTAAGCTGACCATAAAGGAGGTAGGATATTATACCGACTCTGTTGAGGCTTGCGACAAATACCGTTGGGCTTACAACGATACCCTTTACACCAACTCCATTGAGATTAGACGTAAAAGCACCGTCGAAGGCGACACCACAGCGGAAGGTTGCCCCATGTACAATAAGTTAGTTCTCGAAATAATCAAAACCCCCGAGTCACACATAAGCGGCAACTGGATGCTTGAACCCAACGGCAGCACCACTCTGAATGCCGTCAGCTCCGAAAGCGGCCTTGAATACACGTGGTACAAGAACGGTGTCATGCAGGATGGCCATCCTGAAACCTTCACCGTCACCGACGAGTACGACCATGAGAACATAGACATCATGCTCACCGCCTCCAATGGCAATGGCTGCCCCGACAGCAACTGGGTGACAATCACCTTTGCCAACATCGGCATTGAAGAAGCTGACGCCTTCGACGTGAACATCTATCCCAACCCCGCCAGCCGCATCGTCAACCTGCGCACCGCAGAAGCCATCAGCACCGTGAGCGTCTACAACGCCATCGGCCAGCAGGTAATGCTGCGCCAGGGCAACGGCAACGACATGCAGATAGACCTCTACACCCTCGCCAACGGACACTACACAATGCGCATCGTCACCGTTGAGGGACATGAGGCAATACGCAAATTCATCGTCAGCAAATAAATGACCACTACGGTAAACACCACAAGCGTTCGGCACCGCCGTGCCGGACGCTTTTTTTTATGCCTTGCCGCCCTCCTCGCCGCATCATGCACGCAGGAGCCAATAAAGCTCTACGGCGAGGCTCAGGGCACATACTATAGCATTATATACTACGACCGGCAAGGACGTGACCTGCAGCCACAGGTGGACTCGCTTCTCGGCGCCTTCGACCTCACGGCGTCACTCTGGGTCGACAGCTCCTTGCTGCGGCGCCTCAACGCCGGCACCACAGACAGCATCAACGGCCTCTTTGCCGACCTATTCAGCCTCTCACAAAGTATGAGCGAATACACCGGTGGGGCTTTCGACACCCGCATAGGGCGCATCGTGCAGGCATGGGGCTTCAGTTTCCGACAGAAGGAAGAGCCCGACAGCAGCGACCTGGCAGCCATGCTCGACGCGGCACGCGCCAACGTCAGCATCAGCAACGGCCGTCTCATAAAGGAGAACCCCGCCACCGAGCTTGACTTTAACGCCATAGCCCAAGGCTACTCCGTCGACCTGCTGGCCGCCATGTTTGATAGCCTTGGCATCGACAGATACCTCATCGACGTAGGCGGCGAAGTCATAGCCCGTGGCAGCAAGGCCGACGGCAGCCCGTGGCGTGTGGGCGTGGAGCGCCCCGCCGCCGACAGCGCTTCGGCGCCCACGGTGCATTCCGTCGTAGCCCTGCACGACGCTTCGCTCGTCACCTCAGGCAGCTACCGCAAATACTACGAGCGCGACGGCATACGCTATTCGCACACCATAGACCCGGCCACCGGACGCCCGGTGCAGCACTCACTGCTCAGCGTCTCGGTTGTAGACAGCACGGCGTGGCGTGCCGACGCCATGGCCACAGCCTACATGGTTATGGGCCTCGACCGCAGCCGCCGGTTCATAGCCGACCACCCCACAGGGCCAGGCACCGCGGCCGTACTCTTCATCTACGACTCATGTGGCACCCTATGCACCTACGCCACCCCTGGTTTTGACAAGATAACATTAAAGCAATAACCCATGAAATCAATGACAGGATACGCCAAAGTGCAGAGCACCCTTGGCGACAAGAAACTAAACATTGAGATAAAGACCCTCAACAGCAAGCAGCTCGACCTCATCGTTAAGCTCCCCGCCGCCTACCGCAGTCGAGAGCTCGACATCCGCACCCTGCTGGCGCCCCTGGAGCGCGGCAAAGTGGAGTTCACCATGACGGAGGAGAGCGGCAACAACGAAGCCGTACTCAACGAAGAACTCCTCGCCTCGCGCTATACAGCCCTGCAGCGTGTTGCCGCCACCCTAGGCGCCGACACCGGGCACCTGCTGGCCTCGCTGGCCGCGAGCAACGACATCTGGCACAGCGATGCCGACCAGGAGCTTGACGACACATGGTGGGCAACCCTCGAGGCCGACATACGGCGTGCTGTGGAACTCACCGACCAGTTCCGCAAACACGAGGGCGACGTGCTGGAGCGCGACTTCCACCGCCACGTGGACCTCATCGAGCAGCTCCTCGGACAGATACCGCCCTACGAGGCGGAGCGCATCGACACCGCCAAGGACCGCATACGCCGATACATGGCCGATGCCGCCGTCAAGGATGTGGACCAGAACCGCTTCGAACAGGAGCTCATCTACTACCTCGAGAAGCTCGACATCACCGAGGAGAAGGTGCGCCTGCAGAAACACATAGACTACTTCCGCCAGACCATGGCCACAGAGCCCTCGTGCGGCAAGAAGCTCGGCTTCGTGGCCCAGGAGATGGGGCGTGAGATCAACACTACGGGCAGCAAGGCCAACCACGTGGAGATACAGCGCATCGTAGTGGCCATGAAAGACGAGCTGGAGAAGATCAAGGAGCAGCTGGGCAATGTCCTTTAATTATAGTAGATAAGTAGGTAAGTAGATAAGGCGATAGCTGTATGGCATCCAAACCTGCTATCGCCTTATATACTTATCTTCTTACCTACCAAAAACAAGAAAGGCGCCGTTTGGCGCCTTTCTTGTTTATATCAGCTAATTGTATTAGCGGACGATGAGTTTCTCAACCTTGCTGAACTTGTCGTTGGTGACGCGGACGAAGTAGGCGCCGGCGGCGACATTGCTCAGGTCGATGGTCTGGGCGCTCTCGGCATTGATGGCGCGGTTGTAGACAACGCGGCCGCTCATGTCGATGATGCTGCAGTTGACCATACCCTCAACACCACGCATGTTCAGAGTCACGCTGTTGGTGGCGGGGTTGGGCTTCATACCGAGAGAGACATTGACAGCCTCACCCTCGATACCGAGGTCGAAGGGATAGGGGTGACCAGCGGCGCTGACGGTGTGGTCAGTGGTGACACCGGTGAAGGTCACAACGTAGTAAGAGCGGGGGAGGAGCACGTTACCACCCGAGGTGACATTATAAGGAAGCTCGCTGATGATGTACTCAGCGGTCTCGAAGGCATCCTCGTTGTCGATGGAGATCGTCTGACCGTCGATGATGATGGCATCGATGATACCGGGGTGCAGGCTGGTGCTGTCGCCGGTGGGGAAGATATAGATGGAAGCATCGCTACCTTCATAAGGATGGATGGTGTCGCCACAGATAGGAGTCAGGTCGCCGTCAACATAAGCGGCAACAACGAAGTTGGTGTCGGTCGAGGAGCAGACGCCGTCGATGTTAACCTGAGAAGCATCCTCACGCGGACCAACAATCAGACGGATCATGGGCCAGTAGGGATAGCCCTTACCGGCGAAGATGGTGCTGAGGTCATCAACCATAACGTCGGAGCTCAGCGGGGTGAACTGGTTGTAGTAAGGATAGAGCTCAGGATCGTTGTTGTAGCGGACCACATCGCCGGCAGCATCATAGTAACCATAGAGGTGACGGGCAACGCCGAAGTAGCCATCCTGCACCAAGCGGTAGCCGATGTAGTAGGCGGTGTTGGGGAGCAGCTCGGGCTGTGCGAAGTATCTAACGTTGATGGCATTGTAGGGATCTCCGGGGGCGATGACGCCGGTACCGTTGTCGTTAAGGGTACTATTGATATCGTTGGCAGTCACGGTGTAGGTGTAATCGTCGCTCAGGCCAGTGAAGTCACTGCCTCTGTATCTCCAACCATAGTACTGGTGGCCGTCGCTGGAGTCTGTGAAGCTGCAGCTGAAGATAAGGGGCTGGATGACGGAGCCCACCATAGCAGCGGTGGTAGTATCGGTCTGGGGGACAATCTCAATGCCGCGGATAACCCAAGGCTCACCAGTCGTCGGGTCGGTGGGAATGACATCGGGGGTGGTGTAGCGGGTGATGAGCTGGTAGCCAGCCTGGCTGTAGAACTCACTTTGGTCGGTCACGTGAGTTGCATCGGAGTGACCATACTGGTAGCGCGAACGGGACATGATGATGCCATTGTCGTGAGCCAGACGGTAGCCCTCGATGAGGTTTACGCCGTCACCGCTGATGTCGACCACGTTGTAGCCGATGGTGTCGAACTCAAGAGTGTCGTAGCCACTGCCGGCGACACCAGTGACAGTGATGTAGTTGGTACCGATGGTCTGAGTGGGGAGACCACGACGAGTGTAGGAGCTCGGGAGGGTTACCGTGTTGGTAGTGTCGTTGTAGTTGCGCGACCAGCCAAAGAAGCCAGGGGCATTGATGCTGTCGTACCAGCTGCGCTCGTTGATGGAAAGGCGATGGCTGACAACAGTGGAGGGGGTCATGTCAGCGGCGACCTTGCTTGTAACGGTGGTCTTGGTGCCGTTGGGGGCGATGTGCGAAACAGTAGCGGTGGCGCCGGAGATGGTGGCGTTACCGTCGTTGTAGACCTCGCCATACCAAGCCAGAGGGATGTTCATACCCACGGGGATGGTGCCGTAGCCGCCATCGACATAGTTTTCAGTCTGGGCAAACCAGTGCTGACCCTGCTTGCGGACGATGGCGATGTCGTCGAAGCCCCAGAAGTAGCCATAAGTAAAGACCTGAGGATTAACAGTTGCGGGCATGTAGTCGTTGTAGAAACGGATACGGATCTGAAGAGTGCTCTGCTGGCCAAACTCGGCAGGCATGGTGTAGCCATAGCGGACGGGGGCCCATTCATTTGCCTGAACATCGACACCCTCAACGTTGATCTCACGGGTATACCACTCATTGCCCACCTTGAAGTCTATGTAGTTGCCGTCATAGAACTTGTTCAGGCACTGGGTGAGACGAATCTCGTAGTTGGCGCCGGGGTTGGGGTTGGTGATGGCCGGGAAGCCGACATAGCAGTCGTGGCGGATACCGCTCTGGGCGGCAGTGGCGCTCGGCATGATGAACATGAAGTTCTGCTTCATCAAGCGACTATTCAGAACACTAATGATAGTGTTCATGGTCAAACCAATAGCGCTGGTGTAGGTGGTGGCGTTAGCACGTAGTGCAGCAGTGTCGGTAATGCGCATCAACAGACCGGCGTCGCCGGAGACGTTGTGCTGATAGATAGGCACTTTCACCCATGCATAGTTCTGGTTAGGATCCTGGATGGTGATACTGTCGTTGGCTCCGATGGTACCATTCTGGCCATAGGTGATGCCGGTCATGTTGTTGAAGTCCCAGAAGCCCTGGGCGAGGGTGTCGCCGATGTTGTTGCCACGGGCCTTGGTGAAGATGGATGCCTTGTAGTCAACGGTGGGCTGCTCCACACGCTGAGTGAAGGACTTGCGGAGACCCTGACCGTTGTCGGCAAGGACGCCTCCGTTGATCTGGGCGGATGCTGCAGTGGCAAGCAAGGCCAGACCGAGAACCATTAATGTTTTTTTCATGTTGTTTGAATTTTGGTGATTAATATTTCGTTCTCTGTTTTTATCCCAATGCGCACGTATTCTGTCCTTTGCAACGCCGCATGGGTGGTTTTTCACTTTACAATTCAACTGCAAATATAAGTCTTTTTTTTCATACTGCAACTATTTTATGTTTTTTTTTGATTTCCGCCGCCGATGCGAGGCCTTCCGCTCCGGTGGCTGTCCTGAAGGTTTAGTACCCGAACCGGACGGTTTATTGCACGGCTTTCCGGCCGTCTTTCAATGCTCATTTCAACGATACTTCAACGATACTTCAACGATATTTCAACGATAGATATCGTAAAACTATTGTTGAAGTATCGTTGATGTGTTGTAGAAATGACGATGGACGGCGGGCGCAGCAGCGGGCAGCGATTTTTTTATTGGCCGGCGGGGCAATAAAAAGGGGGCTGCGGCGTTATTGAGGGTATGAATAAGAAAAAGAACAAATATATAATATACGCGGCGCTGTGCGTGATGCTGGCGGGCTGCGGCGGACAACGGACGGCTGTCGACGGCGATGCCGGGAGCCGATACCGCCGCGCGCCGATACGCGAGGTGGGCGAGGAGGCTTTGCGCACCGACGCGGCCCTCATCGACGCCAAGGCGCTGCAGATGAGCGGGCACGACGACGAGGCCCTGGAGGCCTATGCAGCGCTTGCCGCCAAGGAGCCGCGCTGCGCTGCCGCATGGTACGAGATGAGCCGCCAGCTGCTGCAACGGGGCTGGACGGACAGCGCTCGGGCCTGCATAGGACGCGCTGTGGCGCTGGCCGACACCAACAGGTGGTACCTGCTGCAGCAGGCCGAGGTGCAGACGATGCAGGGCGACGGGCGCGGGCTGGTGGCCACGTGGGAGCGCATCGTGCAGCTGTGGCCCGACAAGCTGGAATACCACTACGAGCTGAGCAACGCCTACATCACGGCGGGCGACATCGAGGGCGCCGTCGGGGCGCTGAACCGCGTGGAGAAGAAGATAGGTGTGACGGAGCCCATCTCGCTGCAGAAGCAGCGCCTGTGGAACGCCGCCGGCAAGGCCGACAAGGCGGAGCAGGAGGTGGAGGCCCTGGCCGAGGCCATGCCGCAGGAGAAGCGCTACCAGGCCATGCTGGCCGAAGCCAACATGAAGCGCAAGAAGTATGCGCGGGCGAAGAAGTACTACGACCGCGTGCTGGCTGCCGACCCCGACGACGAATACATACACATACAGCTGGCCGAGTACTGGAAGGCCGTGGGCAAGCCCACGGAGGCCGCGCAGGAGCTGGCGCTGGCCTTCGCCAACCCGAAGCTTGACTGCCGCACGAAGGTGCAGCTGCTGACGTCGTTCTACACGGCCGAGGAGTTCTACGGCACGCAGAGCGCACGGGCCTTCGGGCTGTTGGACACGGTGATGGCGCATTGCGACGACACAGCGTCCTACGCGCTGCTCTACGGCGACGTGCTGATGCGGCAGCGCAAATACGGCGAGGCGGCCCGATGGCTGGAGTTGAGCCTGGAGCGCGACTCGAGCCGCTACGAGGTGTGGGAGGGGCTGCTGATATGCCTCACCGAAGTGCCTGACCGCGAGGCCGACATGGCGGCGCTGGCGGCACGCGCAGCACGCCTGTTCCCGATGCACACGCTGCCTCACTACCTGCAAGCCCTGCACGACGTGCAGCACGAGCGCTACGCCGAGGCCCTGCAGCACCTGGAGAAGGCCGAGAAGTGGGGCTTCACGAAGGGATACCTCGAGGCGGAGACCTACGGCCTGATGGCCGAAGCGGCGTACCGCACAGGCGACTACGAGCGCGCCTGGCGCTGCTTCGACCGCTGCCTGGAGCTGCACCCCGACGACTGGGGGACGCTGAACAACTACGCATACTACCTCTCGGAACGCGGCATAGAGCTGGAGAAGGCTTTGGCGATGAGCCGCCGCACCATAGAGGCCGAGCCCGACAACGCCAACAGCCTCGACACCTACGCGTGGATACTGCACCTGCTGGGGCGCGACGCCGAAGGGCTGCCCTACATGCGCAAGGCCGTGAAGCTGGACCCGCAGAGCGAGACGCTGCAACGGCACCTGAAAGAAATGGAACCGTGAGTTTTGAGTTATGAGATATTGTGAGGGCAACGTTGATGAAGAGATATAGATATATACTGCTTATAGCGCTGGCTGCTGTATTGGCAGTGGGGTGCCGCAGCACACGGCAGGCGGTCGTGGCGCCGCCCGAGGCCGCCACGCAGCCACCGGAGCCGCCACGTCGCGAGCTGACGGTGACGACGTTCACGGCGATGGTGAGCGGCATCAGCGCCTCGGGACAGGTGCGCATGGCCGAAGACAGCGTGATATGGGTGAACGTCACCAAGCTGGTGGAGCTGGGGCGAGGGCTGGCCACGAAAGACTCGGTGTGGCTTAGCGTGCCGCTGGCCGACCGATACTTCGCGGGCAGCTATGCCGACCTGCAGCGCATCACCAAGCGGAGGCTTACCTACGCCGACCTCCAGGCTATGGTGTCTGCCGACGACGCCGGCGAGCAGATTGAGGCCCTGGCGGCAAGCCTCGGCTACGAGGCCAAGGTGTACATCACCGCCCGCCGCAAGGTGGAGAAGCTGACCTTCCCCTTCAAGAAATGGTAAAAGACCGACACGATATGAGACAGAGAACGATGACGACGATATGCCTGGCGCTGCTGGCGCTGGTGCCCCTGACGGCCACGGGGCAGAAGGACACCGCCGAGGCCATAGTGGACCGCTACGTGGAGCTGCTGGGCTACACACGGCTGCCACAGGACAGCATGCTGACGATGGTTACCACCATCACGTCGCCGGGCTCGGCCGACACCTTCGTCATGAAGCGCTGGTTCGTGCCGCCGCTGATGATGAGGGTGGAGGTGTGGCATGGCGACACGCTGACGAACGCTTTCTGCACCAACGGCAAGAGCCGCTACCGCATCTACAACCGCAAGGAGGAGCGCTGGACGGCCTACAAGGACTATATCTTCTACGAGAAGATGGTCCCCTACGACTTCCGCGGACCGCTGTACAACTGGCGCGCGCAGGGGCTGACGCTGAGCTACAAGGGCATCACCAAGGCCAAAGGCGACCACGAGCTGCAGACGGTGACGGTGGAAGGGCCGGGCTATTACACACGCCACTACATGTTCGAGCCGTCGGGGCTGCTGGCGGTGATTATCGAGACCGACGAGATAGACACCGTGGAGTACCGCCGCTACGAGGACGGGCATATAGACTGGAAGATAGAGCACGAGTACATGGAGGTGGCGCCCGGAGTGCTGCTGCCCAAGGAGGAGAGCTTCATGCGGCTCGGGGTGCTCACGGTGCTACGCACCGAGGCGTGGCTTGAGCCACGGCAGACGCTGCTGTTCAACAAAGACAAATGACGCAGGATGGGCATACTTGACAACGAGGACGAATACTACATGCAGCAGGCGCTGCGCGAGGCACGCATGGCTGCCGACGAGGATGAGGTGCCCATAGGCGCCGTGGTGGTGATGGGTGGCGACGTGATAGCGCGCGCCCACAATCAGACCGAGCGGCTGGGCGACGCCACGGCGCATGCCGAGATGCTGGCTTTCACGGCGGCGGCGGAGCATGTGGGCGGCAAATACCTGCAGGAGTGCACCCTCTACGTCACCGTGGAGCCCTGTCCCATGTGCGCCGGCGCCGCCGGATGGACGCAGGTGGGGCGTATAGTCTACGGCGCCGCCGACCCCAAGAGGGGTTACAAGCTGCTCAGCGGCCAACTGCTGCACCCCAAGACCGAGGTGACGGGCGGCGTGCTGGCCGACGAATGCGGCGCGCTGGTGAAAGAGTTTTTCAGAAAGAAGCGGTAATTATTCGGGCTTTCTCCTCCAACGGGAGGCTGCCATCGATCCACCGTATGGGCACACCACAACGCTCCATGCGGCGGAACCACGTCATCTGCCGTTTGGCGAAGCGGCGTATGTCGGTGAAGAGGTCGCGGAACATGTCGTCGAGCGAGCACAGGCCGAGGAGGTAGCGCGTCACGTGACGGTACTCGAGACCGAAGCGCATGAGACGTTCCGCCGGCACCCCTTCGTCGAGGAGGCGCTGCACCTCGGCGGTCATGCCGTCGCCAAGACGTTGGCGCAGACGCGCCTCGATGCGTTCGATGATGATCTGTCGGGGGAAGTTGATGCCGAAGACCCTGTGCTCCATAGGCGGCAGCTGGATGTATGCGTCGGGGTGGCGCTGGGCAAATTCCTGTATCTCGAGTGCGCGGACGAGGCGGTCGCGGGTCTCGGTGTCGGTGTGGTTGTGCAGCTGGATATATGACGCCAGACGGGCTGTGAGTTCCTCGTCGCTGAAGGATTCGAGGGTGGCGCGGTAGGCCGGGTCGACGGGGGCGTCGGGCAGATGGTAGCCACGGATGACGGCGTCGAGGTAGAGGCCTGTGCCGCCACAGAGGATGGGCTGCCGCCCACGGCCTGTGATGTCGGTGAAGGCGTCGCGGAAGTCGCCCATGAAACGGTAGGCGTTATACTCCTCGTGAGGGGAGCAGATGTCAATGATGTGGTAAGGGATGTGGGTGCCGTGTATGTCGTAGTCGGCAAGGTCCTTGCCGGTGCCGAGGTCCATGCCGCGGAACACCTGACGTGAGTCGGCGCTGATGACCTCGCCGCCCAGACGCCATGCCACCTCGGCGGCAAGGGCCGTCTTGCCGGTGGCTGTGGGGCCGAGAATGGTAATCAGGGTATTACTCATCAAAGAAGATGAGCTTGGAGCGCTGCTTGTCAAACTCGTACTCGCCGAACTGGCGCAGGCCGGTGCGGTTGATGATGAACTTGTAGTCGACGTTCTTCACCACCACCACCTCGACGTTCTGGCGGCGCTGGTCGCCAATCTGCATGTCCTTGAAGATGACAATCTCCTTGTCTATGATGTTGCCCTCGGCGTCAAAGGAGAGGTCGCGGCGCGGGAAGTCATCCTTGGTGATGCGGCCCTGATAGAGGAAGTTCATGGCTTCCTCCCAGGAGATGGCCACAGGCTCCATGAAGCGCTCGTCGATGAGCATAGGCACCTTGGAGCCGTTGACGATGCAGGGCACTTCGCCACGGGTGGAGTTGACCATGACGACGGGGACGACGCTCTCGTCGTGGACGATGGTAGGCTTCACCTCGTCAAGGTCATCGTCGACCGGACGGTTCACCAGATCGATGACCTTGCCGTCCTCGGTCTGCTGCGCCACGGGGGTGGTAGAGGCTATGTTCTCCACGAGGCGGCGCGACACATAGTCGGTGCGCAGCACGAGGAACTCAAGGCGACGGTTGAGGGAGTGGGCAGCCTGCTGGCGCTCGGGGTCGAGGGTTGCTATATAGTCGCACTCCAAGACTGTACCTGCCGAGAAAGGATACTGCTTGCCGTTGTAGGTGACGACGACATCCTCGTCGAGGACTCGTGGCACACGGTCGGCATAGCCCTTGGCAACAAGGCGCTCGCGCTCTATGCCGCGGCTGACGAGATAGTCGACAACCGTCTGTGCACGGCGCTGGCTGAGGGTGTCGTTGGTGAGACCGATGTACGGCTGGCAGTCAGTATGCGAACGTATCTCAACGACGATGTTGGGGTTGTTCTCCATGACGATATAGAGGTCCATGAGAGAGTCCATAAACTCGCCTTTGAGCTCGGTGCGAGCCAAGTCAAAGCGTATCTCGGGCAGTATGACGGGGCGCACAGGCACGGGCTCCATACGGTAGTCGTGCACCAGCGTCTTGTTTGTGTTGTAGCCTCGGGTGCTTTCCGAGCCCTCGATGCTGAAGTAGTCTTTCTTGGAGAGGTACATCTTGTATACCACATCACGGCGCACCTGGGTGCTGTCGAACAGGTAGTGGCCTTTCTTGTCGGTGCGGGTCTCATACTCGCTGCCGTCAGAACCAACCATCTTGATTCGGACGCCCTCGAGGAGCTGCATGGACTTCTCGCTGCGCACAGTGCCCTCTATGGCGTAGTTGAGGCCGGGAAGGGCGAAGTAGAAGATGTTGTTGTTGATGGGAGGAGTCTGCGTCTTTGCCTGGTTGGCAAGCTTGCGGTTGTGCGGGTCGGCGAAGGGGCGATTGGACGAGAAGTAGCCGCGTTCCACAATGTTGGAGGGCGTCGCCTCTTCGGGATAGAACACTATTGACATCTCGTCGTAGGAGGAGTTGATGGGGATGCCTAGGTTCTCAGGAGCCGTCCACTTGCCGTTGCGCTGCATATTGCTCTTGAAGAGGTCGTAGCCACCGACGCCGGGGTGACCGTCGGAGGAGAAGTACATCACAGAGTCGCTGCGGAGTATGGGGAAGACCTCGCGGCCACGGGTGTTGATAATGGAGGTGAGGTTAACCGGACGCCCGAAGTCATCGGCCGTGCTTCTGCGTGTAGCCTTCCACAGGTCGTAGTCGCCAAAGCCACCCGGCATATCGCTGGAGAAATAGAGCGTCAGGCCGTCGCTGCTTATAGCGGGATAGAGGTAGTTGTATGCCGTGTCGCCAAGGATGAGCGGTATCGGATCACTCCATTCGCCAGGGGCTGTCTCTTTAGCCTGAGGCTCATCGGCTTCCTGCTCCTCGGCGGCGTCTTTGCCTTTCTTGCTCTTCTTCTTACTCTTGGCCGGGGTATTCTTTTTGCTCTTGCCTTTCTTTTCTATGGTGGCGGGGGTACGCGACGACATGTAGATGCGGCAGCCCTGCGTTTCGTTGTCGTAGACGTCGCAACGCGAGAAATATATCGTGTTGCCATCGGGCGAGAAGACAGCCTCACCCTCATTGACGTCGGTATTTATCTTGCCACTCACGTCCCAGAGCTCCGGGGTGGAGTTCCAGTTGCCGTTGCGGTCCTGGAAGACATAGTAGAGCTCGGAGTAAGCCTGGTTGGTCCAGGGGTCGCTGTCGAAGGAATAATCACCGAAACGTGAAGAAGTGAAGATCAGCTTCGTGGTATCGTTTCCAAGGAAGCGCGGCGCCCAGTCGTTATAGTCGGTACACCAGTCGCTCATCTTGGCAATCTCGTGGCGAGTACGGTTATAGGAGAGCTGGTTGGCGTATATCAGCGACTCCTTGCGCTTGGCGGCATAGCTGTCGGTGGGTTCCATCTCCAGATACTTCTGGTAGAATTCATCAGCCTCGTCAAACTTCTCCTCAAAGCGGCACATCTCGGCCAGATAAAAGTACAGCTTGCGCTCGGTATTCTGGTAGCCGTCGTTGGCGAGGCGCTTGTAAATGCGCTCGGCACGCGGGTAGTCATACATCAGGCGGTAGCACTCTGCCAGCTGGAAGTACACACGGTTCTTCTCGGCTTTATTGTCCTTAATCTTCTCGTAGGCCTTTTCATACTCCTTGGAGGCATCGTAGAAACGGTACTGGTCAAAGAGGTCGTCGGCCTTCTTGGCGATACTCTTCTGAGCATAGGCGCCGGAAGCCACAAACAATGCGGAAATGAGCAGTATAAGACCCTTTTTGAGCGTTTTCATATATATATTTCTATTTCTCTATGTTGTTGTATCAATATCACAATCAACTCATTGCACAGCCTTTTCCGGCCGTCTCAATGCGTTGTTTCAATGTGCTAAATTACAACTTTTTTTTATACTGGCCAAAAAAAGTTTTCACCGCAGCCTCTTCTTCACCTCCTCGGCAGTGAGCGTATAGACGCTACCGCCGGGCATCTGGGGCAGGTCGAACATCAAGTCGGTCATGATACCTTCCATGATGCCGCGCAGACCACGTGCACCGAGCTTGAACTCCACGGCGCGGTCCACCACAATATCCAGCGCGGCGGGCTCTATCTCCAACGTCACGCCGTCCATCTTGAAGAGTTCCACATACTGCTTCACCAAGGCATTCTTGGGCTCGGTGAGTATGCGTCGCAGGGCGTCGCGGTCGAGAGGCTCAAGGTATGTGAGCACCGGGAAACGGCCCACGAGCTCGGGTATCAGGCCGAACTTCTTGAGATCCATGGGCTGCACATACTGCAGCATATTGTCACGGTCAAGCTCCTGGCGCTTCTCGTCACCCTTGAAACCTATGATGTTGCTGTTCAATCTGGCACCGATGGCACGTTCTATACCATCGAAGGCACCGCCGCAGATGAACAGTATGTTGCGCGTGTTTATCTTGATGAGCTTCTGCTCTGGGTGCTTGCGGCCACCCTCGGGCGGCACATTGACGTCGGCGCCTTCGAGGAGCTTGAGCAGCGCCTGTTGCACACCCTCGCCGCTGACATCACGCGTGATGCTGGTATTCTCGCTCTTACGGGCAATTTTGTCTATCTCGTCGATGAACACAATGCCCCGCTCACATGCCTCCACATCGTATTCGGCGGCCTGCAGCAGGCGCACCAGCACGTTCTCCACGTCGTCGCCCACATAGCCGGCCTCGGTGAGCGTGGTGGCGTCGGCAATGCAGAAGGGCACCTTCAGCAGCTTGGCTATGGTACGCGCCAGCAAGGTCTTGCCGGTACCAGTCTCACCGACCATGACGATATTGCTCTTCTCAATCTCCACCTCATTCTTGTCACCATGTTCCAGATTGTATTTCAGGCGCTTGTAATGATTGTACACAGCCACCGACAGCACACGTTTGGCGGCATCCTGACCTATGACATACTGGTCGAGGAACGCCTTTATCTCCGCCGGCACAGGTATCGGGGCCGTGGGGTCATAGCCCTTGTGGGCATTCGCACTTCTGTATTGCTCCTTGAATATCTTGCCTGCCTGCTCGCAGCAGTCGTGGCATATCATGCCGTTGAGGCCGCTCAGCAACACACCGGCGGCCGACGCCGGACGCCCGCAGAACGAGCAGTGGTCTTCGTTAGTAGGTTTCTTTGACATTTACAGCAGTTGGTTTTTAGAGGCATCTTGCCTTATAAATATGAACAGCAGTATGGTGAACGCCAGCATCGACGAGCCGCCGTAGCTGAAGAACGGCAGCGGGATGCCTATCACAGGCACCAGCCCGAGCACCATACCCACGTTGACAAACAGGTGTATGAACAATATGCTGGCCACCGAGTAGCCATAAAACCGTGCAAAACGGCTTCGCTGCCGCTCGGCCATGTTCACCAGCCGCACCAGCAGCCACACATACGCCGCCACGAGGAGACTGCTTCCCAGCCAGCCCCACTCCTCTCCCACCGTGCAGAAGATGAAGTCGGTGTGCTGCTCGGGCACAAAGTCGGCCTTGGTGACGGTACCCCTGAGGAAGCCCTTGCCGAAGAAGCCGCCACTGCCGATGGCTATCTTCGACTGGTGCACGTTGTAGCCGGCACCCTGCAGGTCCTCGCTCTTGCCCAGCAGCACGTTGATGCGCTCGCTCTGGTGAGCCTCAAGTACATGGTTGAACACAAAGTCGACCGAGAAGACAAAGGCGGCACAGCACACCAGCACAGCGCCGGCATGCACCCAGTCGCGCACGGTGCGCTTGTTGAGCCACACGAAGAGGTAGCCCAGCGCCAGCACCGCCAACACGGCCAGCAGTATGTATTTGTTGACCAGCAGCGCCAGCACAAAGAGCGCTATGGCCGCCAGCCCTATGACGAGTATGGCACCCGAGAGGCCTTCGCGGAACAGCGGGAAGACAAATGCGGCGAACACCAGCGCCGATCCCGTGTCGTGCTGCAGGAACACCAGCACCGCAGGTATGCCTATGATTGCCATCGCGGCAATCTTGGTACTGTTCCTCTTCCAATCCACGTCGATGCCGCTCATCAGCTTGGCCAGGGCCAGGGCCGTGGCGAACTTGGCGAACTCTGACGGCTGCAGCCTGAAGAATCCCAGGTCTATCCACGACTTGCCGCCGTGCGACACCGTGGCTATGAACAATGTCACCACCAGAAGCGCCAGCACCACGGCGTAGATGATGTAGGCACCGTTGGAGAAGACACGCGGCTCGGTGAACATCACCACCAACGCCACCAACGCCGCAGCGCCAATCCACAGCAGCTGCTTGCCGTGGAAGGTGGAGAAGTCGAACAGTCCGGCATGCTCTCCGTTATAGGTGGCGGCGTATATGTTGAGCCACCCGAAGAGCGTGATGCCTACCCACAGCAACACCGTCGTCCAGTCTATTTTCAGTTTTTCTTGGTACATGGCTCACTTCTTTTTCTTCTTCACCCTTCTTGTCAACGGCAGCTTCTGGCAGGGCTCAGCCTCGCGGTACATCTTCTCCACGTCCTTGCGCTTCACCTCGCCGTTGAGGTATTTCTCCACCAGCAGGCCCGCGATAGGCGCCGCCCAGGTGCCGCCGCCGCCCTGTGCATTCTCCACATACACGGCCATGGCTATCTTCGGGTCGTTCTTGGGCGCGAAGCAGATGAACACCGAGTGGTCGTTGCCGTAGTTCTCCGCCGTGCCCGTCTTGCCGCACACGTCGAGCCCGTCGACGCGCGCCCTGCGCGCCGTGCCACCGGCCACATGCACCACGTCGTACATGCCCGCCGCTGCTATGTCGAAATACTCGCGCTTGATGCCTGTCTCATGCCGTTCGCTATACTCCTCGCGGCGCAGCGAGTCGGGACCGTAGAAGCGTACCACGTGCGGCGTGATGTAATAGCCGCGGTTGGCCACGATGGCCGCCAGGTTGGCCATCTGGATGGGCACCACGGTGACCTCGCCCTGGCCTATGGAGTTACTGTATATCGTCGAGAAAGCCCAGCGCTCTTTGCCGTACCATCGGTTGTAGTAGGCCGTGTCGGGGATGTTGCCTTTCTGCACCCCGTTCAGCGGCAGGTCGATGGGCAGCTTCTGCCCGAAGCCGAAGCGCAGCATGTACTCGCGCCACACCGTCAGGCCGTACTGCGAGTCCTTGTATATGCTCTTATACTTGCCCTGCTGTATGACACGGCGGTAGACCTGGTAGAAGTAGGGGTTGCAGCTCATCTTGATGGCCTCCTGCACCGACTGCGCCGATGGGTGGTTGTGGCAACCCACGAGGCTCTTGTCGCACACGAAGCCGCTGCCGGGCTTTATCACACCTAAGTCCAGCGCCACCATGCTCTGCGCCACCTTGAAGATGGAGCCCGGAGGGTACTGGCCCATAAGGGCGCGGTTGAGCATCGGCTTGGCGATGTCGGCGTTGAGCATCTTGTAGTTGCCGCCACGGATGCGGCCCACCAGCAGGTTGGGGTCGTAGCAGGGGGCGCTGACCATGGCCAGCACCTCGCCCGTCGAGGGCTCCAGGGCCACCACGCAGCCGCGCTTGTTGGCCATCAGTTCCTCGGCATATTGCTGCAGGTCGGCATCTATCGACGTGTGCAGGTTCCATCCCTCAACGGGCAGCGTGTCGTAGATGCCGCCGGCATAGGGACCTATCTCGCGGTTGTGCACATCGACATGCATCACCCGCTTGCCCTTCACGCCGCGCAGCACCTCCTCGTAACTCTTCTCCAGGCCGCTCTTGCCTATGTAATCGCCCTGCTTGTAGTAGGGGTCGCGGTCCAGGTCGGCCTGGTCCACCTCGCCCACATAGCCTAGCACCTGCGCCGCTATCGGGCGGTCGTAGATGCGCAGCGTGCGCTGCGAGATGTAGAAGCCCTTGAAGCGGAACATCTTGTTCTCGAACTTGGCATACTCCTCCTTGGAGATCTGCTTCATGAAGATGGAGGCCGAATAGGGCGAGTACTTGCGTGCCTTCTGCATGCGTTGCACGAAGTCGTCGGTCGTGATGCCGAGGCAACGGCAGAAATAAGCGGTGTCGAGGTCCTTGACCATGCGGGGTATGACCATCAGGTCGTAGACCGCCTCGTTGTGCACCAGCAGACGCCCCTTGCGGTCGTAGATGAAGCCGCGCGCCGGATACTGCGTCACGTTCCTCAGCGCCTGCTGGTCGGCAAGCCTGCGGTAGGTAGGGTCGAAGAGTTGCAGCATGGCCAGGCGCCCCACAAAAAGGACGCCCACAACGATGAAGACGAGCTTCACCACACGGCTGCGATCAGAATACTTGTCCGACATGGTCTATTGTGGTTTTTAACGCCGCCATGCGGCTTTTATTGTGCCGCGCGACAAAAATTCTTTGTCAGCGGCAAACGTGCCTCTCCCCCACCCCACGCCGCCACCGCAACTACCTCTGCCACACGGTCCTCCGTAGGCATTCCGACGACCGTTCAACGCCATTTCTACGTCAAAAACCATAAAACAACCGTAGAAATACCGTAGAAATGCCGAAGGGACTCCGTACAGGAGAGGTACCGAAACAGGGTGTTTTTATGTTAAATTAATACTTCGACTCTTGGGTCGGCAGGCTCCGAGGGGGTGCCGGAGGGGTGCGCCGATTTATCAACCTGCCAACCACTGAACCTGTCAAGAGTTTATGCAGAGCGGTTGGTTTTTTGTTGATAACTTGTTGCCCACGGCTCGCTTTTTCTGACTAATTTAGCGAAAGATTTACAACGCCCCCAAATCGGGACAAGCAACAATAAACGTGTAACTTAAAACATAATTAAAGCCATGCAGGGCGACTTGTTTTCGGGAATTGCACCCGTTGAGAAAAAGAAAGAGACGAAGACTTATAAGCCGGACGAGATTATGCGTTCGTCGGTGGAGTATTTTCATGGCGACGAGCTGGCCGCCAACGTGTGGATGAACAAATACGCCCTGCGCAACGACGACCACATCTTCGAGCTGAACCCCGACATGATGCACCGCCGTCTGGCCCGCGAGTATGCACGCATAGAGAACAAGTACCCCAACCCGCTGGGCGAGGAGGAAATCTACCAATTACTTAAGGATTTCAAATATATAGTGCCGCAAGGAAGCCCGATGAGCGGCATCGGCAACAACTTCCAGGTGGTGAGCCTGAGCAACTGCTTCGTCATCGGCAACCAGGGCAACAGCGACAGCTACGGCGGCATCATGAAGATAGACCAGGAGCAGGTGCAGCTGATGAAACGCCGCGGCGGCGTGGGCCACGACCTGAGCCACATACGCCCCGGCGGCAGCCCCGTGAAGAACGCGGCCCTCACCTCCACAGGCATCGTCCCCTTCATGGAGCGCTACAGCAACACCACCCGCGAGGTGGCGCAGGGCGGCCGTCGCGGCGCCTTGATGCTCTCTATCAGCATCAAACACCCCGACTCGGAGAACTTCATCGACGCCAAGATGGAACAGGGCAAGGTGACAGGCGCCAACGTGAGCGTGAAGATCACCGACGAGTTCATGCGCTGCGCCATGGAGGGCAAGCCCTTCGTGCAGCAGTACCCCATCGACTCGCCCAACCCCACCTACACCAAGACCATCGACGCCCGCGCCCTGTGGAACAAGATAATAGCCAACGCCTGGCAGAGCGCCGAACCCGGCGTGCTCTTCTGGGACACCATACTCCGCGAGAGTGTGCCCGACTGCTACGCCGACTACGGCTACCGCACCGTGAGCACCAACCCCTGCGGCGAGATACCCCTGTGCCCCTACGACAGCTGCCGCCTGCAGGCCATCAACCTCTACTCATACGTCGACCACCCCTTCACCAAGAAGGCTTCGTTCAACTTCGACCTCTTCCGCGAGCACGTGATGAAAGGCCAACGCCTGATGGACGACCTCATCGACCTGGAGCTGGAGAAGGTGGAGCAGATACTGCGCAAGATAGAGGCCGACCCCGAGAGCGAGGAAATCAAGCAGGTGGAGCACAACCTGTGGCTCAACATCAAGATGAAGTGCCTCGAGGGACGCCGTTCGGGCTTCGGCATCACCGCCGAGGGCGACATGCTGGCGGCTCTGGGCCTGCAGTACGGAAGCGACGAGGCCACAGCCTTCGCCGTCAAGGTGCAGCAGACGCTCTGCTGTGCCGCCTACGCCTCAAGTGTGCAGATGGCCAAGGAGCGCGGCGCCTTCCCCATCTACAACGCCAAACGCGAGGAGAACAACCCCCTCATCAGCCGCATACGCGAGGCCGACCCGAAGCTGTACGAGGAGATGACCAAGCACGGCCGCCGCAACATAGCGCTGCTCACCATAGCCCCCACGGGCACCGTGAGCATCTGCACACAGACCACCAGCGGCATAGAGCCCGTCTTCCTCGTGAGCTACAAGCGCCGCAAGAAAATCAACCGCCCCGACTCGGGCGAGCAGGTCAACCAGGCGTCGGGCAACCACAACATCATCAAGGACGAGAACGGCGACTACTTCGAGGAGTACAATGTGTTCCACCCGAAGTTCCTCGACTGGGCACGCATCAACGGCCACGACGTGGAGGAGGTGAAGAACATGGACGACGCCACGCTGCAGAAGCTCATAGAGCAGAGCCCCTACTACCACGCCACGAGCGCCGACATCGACTGGGTGGCCAAGGTGAAGATGCAGGGCGCCATACAGAAATGGGTGGACCACAGCATCTCGGTGACCGTCAACATACCCAAGGAGACCACCAAGGAGGTCGTCTCGAAGATATACGAGACGGCATGGGAGAGCGGCTGCAAGGGCTGCACCATCTACCGCGACGGCTCGCGCACCGGCGTGCTGGTGAGCAACAACGAGAATAAGAAGGAGAACCCATGCTTCGGCGAGAGCAAAGCCCCCAAGCGCCCCAAGAAACTGGAGGCCGAGGTGGTGCGCTTCAAGAACGAGAAGGAGGACTGGATAGCTGTAGTCGGCATGTACGAAGGCCGCCCCTACGAGATCTTCACCGGACGCGCCGAGAACTTCCTGCTGCCCAAGAACGTGGAGAAAGGATGGGTGATCCGCGTCAAGGAGAAAGGCCAGGAGCACGCGCGCTATGACTTCCAATTCCTCGACCAGGACGGCTACCACATCACCATAGAGGGCCTCTCGCGCATGTTCCGCAAGGAATACTGGAACTACGCCAAGCTCATCTCCGGCATCCTGCGCCACGGTATGCCGATACCCAACGTGGTGGAGCTCATCGGCAAGCTTACTTTCGACACCGACAGCATCACCACGTGGAGCAACGGCGTGGCCCGCGCCCTGAAGCGCTATATCAAGGACGGCACCGAGACCGGCGAGGTGTGCCCCGACTGCGGCAGCAAGCTGGTCTACAACGGCGGCTGCAAGAGCTGCCCCCAGTGCGGATGGAGCAAATGCAGTTAAACCAACCAAGACACTCGATAGGCAAATCTTTTTCTTAGCAAGCACATATCACCCGGAAGGGGAGCCCCAAGGGACTCCCCTTTTGACTAAAAAAAGAGACAACAGTGAGCGAACTATTAGCACAACTGAACGAACCGCAGCGCGAGGCGGCGGAGTGCACCGAAGGGCCGGTGATGATTATCGCCGGCGCCGGCAGCGGCAAGACACGCACGCTGACCTACCGCATAGCACACCTGATAGAGAAGGGCGTGGACCCCTACCGCATATTGGCGCTGACCTTCACCAACAAGGCCGCCGGCGAGATGAAGGAGCGTATCATCAAATTGGTGGGCTCAGAGGCCCGCAATATATGGATGGGCACTTTCCATTCAGTGTTCGCACGTGTGCTGCGCGCCGACGGCGACAAACTGGGCTACACCAACAGTTTCACCATCTACGATACCGACGACCAGAAGGCGGCCATCAAGCAGATTGTCAAACAGCTGAACCTCGACCCCAAGGCCTACAAGCCCAGCTATGTGCTGGGGCGCATCTCCATGGCCAAGAGCAACCTCATAGGGCCTAAGGACTACATGGAGAATCCCGAGATATACCAGACCGACCAGGACGCCAAACGGCCCGCCGTGGGCACCATATACCAGATGTACGACCAGCGCCTGCACAACGCCAACGCCATGGACTTCGACGACCTGCTGTTCAACATGAACATACTGCTGCGCGACTTCCCCGACGTGCTGCTGAAGTACCAGCAACGCTTCAACTACATCATGGTGGACGAGTACCAGGACACCAACTACGCGCAGTATCTCATCGTCAAAAAGCTGGCGGCGCGTCACCAGAACATCTGCGTTGTGGGCGACGACGCACAGAGCATCTACGCCTTCCGCGGGGCCAACATACAGAACATCTTCAACTTTAAGCGCGACTACCCACAGATGAAGCTCTTCAAGCTGGAGCAGAACTACCGCTCGACGAAGACCATCGTGAACGCCGCCAACAGCATCATAGGCCACAACCGCGACCAGATACAGAAGGAGCTGTGGAGCGACAACGACGAGGGCAGCCGCATACGCCTGATGCGCTGCGACGACGAGCGCGACGAGGGCAACCGCGTGGCAGACTCGATACAGGACATACACATAGGGCAGGACGCCGAATACCGCGACTTCGCCATCCTCTACCGCCAGAACTCGCTGTCGCGCGCTGTGGAGGACTCGCTGCGCCGCAGCAACATACCGTACCGCATATACCAGGGTATCTCTTTCTACGGCCGCAAGGAGGTGAAGGATGCGCTGAGCTACATGCGTCTGGCGGTGAACCCGCACGACGACGAGAGCCTGGTGCGCATCATCAACTTCCCCGCACGCGGCATCGGCCAGACGACGATGGACAAGATACGCGTGGCGGCGGCAGACAACGACATTAGCATCTGGACGGTTCTGGAGAACATACAGGACTTCGGCCTCGGGCTGAACAGCGGCCTGATGCAGAAAATCGTGGACTTCGTGTTCATGATCAAGCGCTTCGAGGCGCAGGTGCCGACGGTGGACGCCTTCACGCTGGCCAAGCAGATTGTCTACGCCAGCGGCATCATCAAGGCGCTGCGCGAGGCCGACGAGCCCGACATGGCGGAGCGCATCGACAACATCGACGAGTTGCTCAACGGTGTACAGGAGTTTTGCGAAGATGAAGAGGCTTTAACCGAAGAAAGCGAGCCAACGGAGATTCGGAATGATTCGGATGGTTCGGTTAGAGAATTCCGCCGGTTAGACGAGTTCCTGCAGCAGGTGCTGCTCTACACCAGCGAGGACAAAGACAAGGACAAGGATGCCGACAAGGTGAGCCTGATGACCATCCATGCAGCCAAGGGCCTGGAGTTTCCCTACGTCTTTGTGGTGGGCATGGAGGAGCAGCTGTTCCCGTCGTTCCTGGCGTCGTCAAGGGCGGAGATGGAGGAGGAGCGCAGGCTGTTCTACGTGGCGGTGACACGCGCCGAAAAGCAGGTGACGCTCTCCTACGCACAGACACGCTTCAACAACGGGCAGCGCATGGGCGGCGAGGTGAGCCGCTTCGTGGAGGAGATCGACGAACGGTACATCGAGACACCGCGCCGTAAGCAGCCCACGATGCCCAGCAGCCTGTGGAACATCGGCAAACCGCAGCAACCGGCGAAGAAGAAGCCGCAGCCGACCTTCGTGCAGCGCGGACCCGCAGTGCCCAACAACCCGGCGCAGATAAGCGCTATCATGCCAGGCATGAAGGTGCAGCATGAGAAGTTCGGCATCGGCAAGGTGCTGGCCGTAGAGGGCACCGCCGACTCGCGCAAAGCCACGGTCTTCTTCGAGGGCGGCGTGGGCAACAAGCAGCTGATGCTGAAATTCGCCAAACTAACAATCATCGAGCCATGAGGATAGTAATACAACGCGTAAAGGAAGCTTCCGTCACAATCGGCGGTACCCTAAAGTCAAGCATCGGCCAGGGCATGATGATATTGGTAGGCATCTGCGACGAGGACACAGACGAGGATATAGAGTACCTCTGCCAGAAAGTGGTGAAGTTGCGCATCTTCGACGACAGCGAAGGGGTTATGCACCTGCCCATCACAGACATTGCCGACAGCGGCATACTGGTGGTGAGCCAGTTCACCCTCATGGCCTCCACCAAGAAGGGCAACCGACCCAGCTACATACACGCCTCACGCCCCGACTTCGCCATCCCCATGTACGAGAAATTCATCGCCAAATTACAGGACCTCTTCGGCAAAGAAATCCAAACCGGCACCTTCGGAGCCAACATGCAAGTCGCCCTCATCAACGACGGCCCCGTAACCATCATCATGGACTCCCACCTCAGGGAGCGCTTCTGACCGCCCTCCCACCTCAAAACCCCTATCGCCGTCACAGCGGCCAGGCGTTTCAGTTGTTTCAGTTTCAGTTCGAATTTTGAAGGGTAGTTGTTTTTCAAAACCCCTTTCTTAAGGTATATAACTATTTAATAATAAATATATTATATATAGAATATATAGGAAAAAGAAAAAACAAGCACCTCTCAAAAAACAACTGAAACAACTGAAACTGAAACGCTCCAATACTCAAAGGCCTGATAGAGAGAATGTAGCTCACTTATCGTTTGGGGTTCTGTCTCAAATCTCAAATCTCAGTTAAAAAAATAAGATACCCTTCAACTCAAAAACCTCTTCTATATTATTTATAATTAATTAATAATTAATTATATAGATATAATAATAGAAAAAAAGAGGAATATTGGATACCCTTAAAAAACAACTGAGATTTGAGATTTGAGACTGGGAAGAAACCAAATTATTTAAAGCCAGGGTTTTATATATAGTAACAACTCCCGCCCAGTCTCAGTTATAGTCTTCACAGTTAAAAATTCCTCCCCTCAAAGGCCCTAAAATTGACAAAAAACACCTCTTTCCGACCCCTTACCCCCACACTTGCCGCACATATCATCGTCGCCGAAATTCACCCTCCCACCCCATCTGGAGGGTGTTTTTGTATCCAAACGGCACCTCAATTCCCCTACTCGGCTCATGGCCTCGCGAAGCAGGAGAATCTTTCTGATAACCAACCAAATACAATCACTATTTTACACTAACCCAATGATATCCAGCCACTAACCTCCCTAAACGGCTAGTAGACGGCTAGTAAACGGCTAGTAGACCTACTCACCCCTGCCCGACCGGCTCCCGCCCATTCGTTAAATTCGCGGTATTCGCCGTTCCCGTTTCAATCCTCAATTTCCCTGCCGATATCCAGCGAGCCTTCCCGCGGAAGTCGATGTGTACCTCCGGAGTAAGCCCGACAGCATCTATCACCTCACATGTCTCATCAGCCAACGCTTCATTTATCTCCACCACAAGCATACCGTCTGCAACCAAATGCTCTTTGGCGATACCGGCAATGGCCTTGTAAAACCGCAGCGGATCGTCATCAGGCACAAAGAGCGCCAATTCAGGATCATAGTCGAGAACGTTGCGCTGCATCTGCGCCCTCTCTTTCTCCATGACGTATGGCGGATTGCTGACAATAAGCCCATAAGACCCACTCAACCCATCAACCCCATTAAGCACATCGCCTTCAACAAAGCGCACCTCCACGCCGTTGTTTTTGGCATTCTGACGCGCTATCACCAGCGCTGCAGGAGAGACATCCACCGCTGTCACGTCGGCCGCAGGAAAGGCCTTTTTCAACGCAATGGCGATACACCCGCTGCCAGTACAAAGGTCCAAAATCTGGCCTCTGACCTCTGACCTCTGACCACTGACCACTGACCACTGACCACTGGCCACTACCCACTCCACCATCTCTTCTGTCTCGGGCCTCGGTATCAGCACATCGGGGCTCACCTCTATCCTGCAGCCGCAGAACCCCACAAAGCCGATGATATGCTGTATGGGGCGGCTTTGTTTGAGGTCCTCCAGCGCCCAATGGAAGCGCAGCAGGTCGCTCTGGTCGATGGTCTGCTCCCGCGAGGTCAGCAGCCGCACCTTGTCCCACCCGAGGAAGGCCTCGAAGAGCATGTCGAGAAATACCCCCACCTCGCCGCTGCCGTACATGCCGTCCAACTCCTCATGGTAGAGGCTGATGATGTCGCGCACGCGATTAGACTTGAAGCGGAGGTTGCGGGTATTCATTTTTACGTTAATTATCGTGAATTCACTTCGTTAATTGCCGTAAATTATTTTGTCATCATTATTGACGATAATTAACGAATTAATTTACGTTAATTAACGTTCACATAAACTCATTTGCGTCCAAAGTCCGCCGGTATCTCGCCCCAGTTGTCGGTGTCCCACTTGCGTATCTCGGTGGTGTAGCTGTTGGTGCGGAGCCAGTTCTCGGCGCGGTGGATGTAGTCCCACAGCTCGGCGGTCGAGGCGT
>JAEEGH010001516.1_pt1 | contig 66627 bp, 47 predicted proteins | sample 9134181 | NCBI WGS metagenome assembly JAEEGH01 (sample SAMN16246544, study PRJNA631951) | gut metagenome | biome: gut microbiome; feature: rumen; material: DP-attached | host: Bos | place: Iran: Karaj | collected 2018-10
ACACGCTTCGGCGGAGCGGGTGGAGTTTGGTGCGCTGGCGGCTGCACCACAGCAGGCCGGACGACACCGCGCAGCACGAGGGCATAGCGGTGCCCGAAGAGGGGAGCGACCTGTCGCGCTTTGTGCGGCTGATGCCGAATCCGGCGCGCGGGAGCGTGGTGGTGGCGTCGTCGTACGGCATCGAGGGAGTGGAGGTGTACGACGTGAGGGGCGAGCGAGTGCTGGAGCTTTCGGGCACGGGGAGAGGGACGGCGGCGGACTTCGACGTGTCGAAGTGGGCGAAGGGTACCTACGTGGTGCTGGTGCGCACTCCCGCAGGCACCACTGCCAAGCGGCTGGTGGTGAATTGAGGGGATTTGAGAATTGAAAATTGAGAATTGAGAGGACATACCCTGGTCTTCGACCACCCCTCTGAAGAGGGGATGGGGGACTAAAAAGGAGCGGCCCTGCCAGATGGCAGGGCCGCTTTTGATTGTTGTCTGTTTGGGATTAGTCCTCAACGATGGCTCCGGTGGGGCAAGCGTCGGCGCAGGTGCCGCAGCTGGCGCACTTATCGGGGTCAATCTTGTAGATGTCGCCCTCGGAGATTGCTCCGACGGGGCACTGGTCGATGCAGGTACCGCAAGCAACACAGACGTCAGTGATTTTGTAAGCCATTTTTTTAATTTTTTGGGTTAATAACGTTTTGCAAAAGTACGAATTTATTGACAATTGGCAACCGAATTTGGAATATTTTTTTTTAGTGGTCGAACAATTGTTTGACTATTATTAGATTAGTGACAGCAGCATCCACAGCCAGTGGGCGGCTATGCCTGCGCAAAGTCCACCAATTGTATGGGCTCCGATGGCTTTTCCGATGAGTTTGCGATAGCCGAGGGCATCGAGCATGGCGGTGTGGGTGGAGAGGTATCCGCTCCAGCACATGCCCATGGCGGTGAAGACGGCGATGGCGTTGTTGTTGATGATGCCTTCGGTGATGAAGCGCGGCACGAGGCCGATGGCGGCACCGACGGCACCTAGGGCGGTGATGGGGAAGGAGACGAGGGCTCCGCTCTCGAAGCCGAAGAGCCAATGGAAGATGATGTTGACCTTGTCGGCGAGCCATGTGATGACGGGTACGCCCTGGTAGGCGGCACCAGTGTAGGCGTGGGTGGCGGTGTCGGGGCCGAAGGTGAGCATCATGACGAGGGTGGAGATGCAGAGCACGCCGGGGATGATGGCGAAGCCGATGCCGACGCCGTCCTTGCCGCCGTCGAGCAGCGAGTTGAGGAAGCGTTGGAAGATGGAGCCTTCGCTCTTGAAGGAGATTTGCTGCTCGTCGCCGCTGTATTCCGCCACGGGGGCATCGAGCTCGGGGTAGGCCTTGAGGGTGGAACGCTGCATGAGGCGGGTGGAGACGATGCTGCCGATGACGGCACCGACGATGCCCACGAGGGCTCCCTTGCCGTAGCCGAGGCCGGTCATGAAGGCGAGGACCATGAGGCCCATGCCGAAGGCGGTGCCGAAGTTGGTGAGGGAGACGAGCTGGTATTTCTTAAAGTATTGCGAGAAGTTCTTGTCCTGCGCGAGGGAGATGATGGTGGGGTTGTCGGAGAGGAAGGTCATGATGGCACCGAGAGCGGCGACGCCGGGGAGGTTGTAGAGTGGCTTCATCAGTGGTCGGAGTATGTTCTCCAGAAGTCGAACTACACCGAACTCGACCAGCAGTTTGCCGATGGCACCCATAAGCACGCAGATGGCCATGATGTAGAAGACCGTCTCGAGCAGCAGATGATAGGCGGTCTGCATGAAGGTGTTGAGCATGTGCGGCAGAGTCATGCGGTAGGCGAGGAACCAGAAGAATCCGATGAAGAGGATAAGGAAGACAAGGGCTTCGATACTGCGCTTGCTGGTGAACTTGAGCGGGTTTTTGAACACTTTGCCGAATAGACGCTCCACCCAGTGGGCATATTCGGTAGTCATTTTGCGGATGGGGTGGTTTAGTGGCATAATACAATAACTAAATGAATGTGTAAATGTGTGAACGTGTTAATGTGTTAGTCCTTGGTGCATAAAAGAATAACGAATCACTGAAGGTCTATTAATCTAGGGCACTTTTCTCGCTGAGAGACTTGGCAATGCGGTCTTTGAGCATGCGGTGGATGTCCATGTCCCAAGTGATGCCGATGTTGAAGCGGAGGGAGTTTACTTCTACGTTATTGTCGGAGTAGGGGGTGGTGTAGGCAGAGGGTATGGTCTCGGTGTAGGTGGTAGTGCGGTTAGCCAGAAAGGCGTGCAGGCGGAAGTCGGGGCAGGCCTCGGGACGGTATTCGGCACCCACTCCATAGGTGCAATAGGTGTGTCCCGCCTCGCCAAAGCAGTCGAAGAGGCCGCCGAAGCCATAGCCGGGAATCACCTCGTTGGATTTGTTCTGCTCGTAGGCTCCTTTCACAAAGATGTTGAAGCCGTGCTTGAAGTAGAGGTTGGCGCAGCTGACGATGGCAAAGGTGTTGCCCCAGTCGTTGCCGAGGTGGTTGGAACGGTGGATGAGGTCGAGGTAGATGTCCCACTTGTCATACTCCAGTTCGTGACCAAGGGCTATGTAGTTCATAAACTTGTGGTCGGGACGCTCGAACATGTTGACAGAGTGGAGCACTTTGAAGTGCCCGAACTTGCCGCTATAGTAGGCGTTGAACGAGAGCAGTCCGCTCTTCCACTCCGAGCCTGCGCCATAGTTTAAGTAAGGGGCTCCGTAGTGGACGTAGGGTGAGTTGGCTATCTGTAGGAGGAACATTTGGTTGGCGTCGTCGGTCTTGTAGGCGGCGGCGACGGCAGGCTGGAAGCAGTAGAAGTTGTCCCAGTAGTAGGTGCTGAAGAGCACGTTGATGGGGGGGGCGTCGTATTCGAAGCCACCCACGGCCAAGGCATCCTTACCCACACGTATCATCCAGTTTTTGGAGGGCATGTAGTTGAGGTAGAGGAAGTCGGTGTTGTCGAACAGGCTGACGTCGCCAGGGGTGGCCACGATGCGCTGGCGGAAGAAGTAGCTGAATTTCTCCCCGATAGGGCCGCCGATGACGAAGTTGAAATACCGCCCGTGGAAGCCGTATTGGTTCTCGATATTGCGGGTGCCGTGATAGCTCTCATACGTGTTGATGTGGTAGTAGTCGAAATCGGCGCGGGCCTCCAGCTTAATCTGTGTGAAGATGGGGGTGAAGTCGACCTGTGCTGTCGCGACGGACGAAAATGCCATCAGCGAGAAAAATGCAATAAGGTGTAAAAGTGTCTTTTTCAAAGCGTTGTTGGTTTTAATCGTTATACGTTATGGTTGCAAAGTTACGAAAAAAAAACATTTTCTCTAGCATATTGATTTTTTTTATTAATTTTGTAACTCAAAATAATAACAATGATTATGCGTAAAAGTAACTATCTAAAAGGTTTATGTGTTGCTGTGGCATTGTTGGCAACCAGTTTCGGAGCACGTGCCCAAGAGCAGCAGTTTGAGACTTCGGTCTATCTGAACGGTATTTTCCCCGTGGGTCAGTTTGCCAACTCCCACATTTATGAGACACACCCACTGGGCACCTTTGTGCCGATGGATCGCACCACGGTTGCTACCAGTGCTTCGGCCGGTCTGGCTGGTTCTGTCCGTTTTGGCATGTGGTTCGACGTGGGATTCGGCCAGTTGCTGCCATACGTTGAGGCCGGTTTCCTCTGGAATTCGACCAAGCGTGCCGTGCGCGACGTGTATGATGCCAACGACCTGAACGATTCGGCCAAGGCCATCCCCAACACCCCGACCTATTTCAACATCCCTATTATGTTGGGTCTGAAGTATCGCTACGACATCACGCCCATTATCCGACCGTTTGTGGAACTGGGTATCGGCTACGACCTGATGTTTATCACCTCCAACGGCTATCCCAAGAATTCGCAGATTAAGGATATGTGGTATGCCTACAAGCCTTCGGGCAACCTCTGCTGGTCGATAGGCGCAGGTACTTATTTCGGCGAGTATGTCAGCGTGGGCCTTTATTACATGGGTCTTGGCAGCCACCGCATCACCTACAGCAACAAGGCGACCGCCACCATGGGCGACGACTTTACGGCTCAGAAACGCAACATTGGCGAGTTGGGTCTCCGTGTGGGATTCCACTTCTAATGTGTAGAGATCTGAGTAGTCGGAATTATCAGTGAAATCGGAATGGTCTGAATTATTCAGATTATTCCGATTTCTCTTTTTCTGTCTTATCTTCTTTCTTCGTCGGTGTGGCGTGGCCCTCAGTCGGTTGCGACGATACAAGCATGATGGCGTTGGACACAGGGCGTTGGCCCAGAGGGTCGAAACGGCCGTTGTCGGAAGGGTGGTTGACGATGCCGTTGGTGATGCCGTCGCGGATGTACATGGTGGAGGAGCCGCCGCCGTCGAGGTTGGCTGCATCGCAGCAGCCCAGCCACCGCATGACGCGGGTGAGCTCGGGAATTGAGAGGCCGTCGGCATTTTTTTTGCTACGGCCGTCGGCAACCACGAGCATGATGGTGCCGTCGGGTTTGAGGCCGATGGCGGTGCGGTTGTGGCGCGAGTAGACGAAGCGGCGGTCGAGCCGTTGCGGCACATCGGTGCCACGGTTGATGAGCATGGGACCGGCGGTCATGACGTTGCTGTCGGGCATCTTCATCTCGCTGAGACGGTTGCTATCGGGGATGTTGAAACGGGGCCGCCCGCTGGGCAGCAGGCGGATGATGGCATTTTGATAATACTTGCGGTTGATACTGTCGGTGCGGGCGGGCTCGTTGATGCCCAGCTCCTTGCCGCCGATGCGCAGGTAGCATACGGGCACGCCGGTGGACATGTCGAAATAGGAGCCGTTGATGCCGGCGAGGGCTCCCGTGCGCAGGGCAAAGTTGGAGACGGTGGTGAGCATGGTGTCGGCCACAAAGCGCAGGCGCGTCTTGGAGCCTTTGGGTATCTCGATGACGCAGATGTATTGGTTGGAGTTGAACAGCTGGCGTTGCTGGAAGTGGTAGTGGTGGTAGAGGAACCCGTCGAGGGTGTCGGTCTGCCACACCGCATTGACGAAGACGATGGAGTCGGCTTGATAGTGGTGCTGGGCGTGGGAGGGGGTGGCTATTAGGAATAGGATTGCGACAAATAAGGTGTAGGGATGCTTCATGGTGTGTTTTTTATTCTGAAAAGAGTCTCATCAGCTCGGGTGCATAGGTCTTGGACACGGGGATGTCCTCCACGCCCGAGTGGTCTATCTCGGCGTAGATGCCTTCTGTCGTGCGGCGGATAATCTTTATCTTGTTGAGGTTGACAAAGAAAGAGCGGTGGCAACGCACCAGTCCGTTGGCCTTGCAAATCTCCTCGATGCTCTTGAGGGTGTTGCGTAGGCTGTAGCGCACCAGCTTGCCGTCGTTGTCGTAGAGGATGGTGACGTAGTTGCCCGCCGACTCGATGGAGATGACCCGATCGGCTCCCACCACCAGCTTCACGTTGCCCTTCTCGTCGGCGAAACGGATGGCTCCGGCCTCGTTGCGCTCGTAGCCTTTGCGCAGTTCGGCGATGAGGTTGTTGGCTTCGCGCAGGCGTAGGTTATGGTCGAGCAGTTCCATGGCTGCCCAGTAGAGGGTGTAGGGGAATATCACCAGTTCCAGCCCGATGACGATGATGCGTGTGAGGGTGGAGAAGTAGTTGAGGTGGAGGTATAGGGAGATGAACAGGTCGCAGAACAGGCATCCGATAAGGAATTCCACTGCCTGCCACACCCAATATTCGCGTTTGGAGAGCGTGTGCCGCACCAGGGCGAAGCAGAGTATGCTGCGGCTGGCAAGCAGTACGCCCAGAATGATGGCACAGATGATGGGTAGGCAGAAGCTGGCATGGTGGCTCCAGTCGGTCAGCCAGCCCTCCTGTCCACTGAGGCCGAATGTGGGGTTGTACAACACCACAAACAGCATCACGAACAAAGGCAATGCCACACAGAATATGAGGTTCGATTTGAGGGAATAATATTGTTCTGATAGGGTCATGTGGAATTGGTAATTGAGATTCGTGGATTGGTGATTAGGCTGGCTCGGTTTTCCTCATCATTTTAGTTGCTGGGGTTCGGGCTTTGTCTGCTTGGGCTTGAGCCACGGGAAGAGGTCGTAGAACGAGTCGAAGTCCTTGCTCAACTTGATGCCGATGCCCTGCTTATAGGGCAGCTCGTTGCGGGTGAAATAGCTTGTGTTGGTGCGGTGGAAGCCGTAGAAGTTGAAGAAAGGCGAGAAACGGTAGCCCATTTCCACGTCGCCCACCAGCACGTTCGACATGGCGGCGTTCAGCTCGTTGTTGGTGCCGTAGCCGAAGGTGGACTCGAAATAGAGTTTGTTCCACCGTTTGCTGATGCCCACGTCCCACTGGCTGGCGGTGTTGGCGGTGGCGGCCTGGTAGTTGAAGTCCACGTCGACAAACTTTACCATGCTGCTCACCAGCGTGCCCACTGACGAGGTCAGCAGCCCTATGCCGTTGATGCCCTCGGTCTGCTCGGTGTTGGCGGTGCCGGTGGAGGCAAACGTGCCAAACAGCAGGAGCGAGACAGACTGGTTGAGCAGTTCCACCTCGTTTTTCTTGTCGATATAGGAGAACACCTGGTCCGCGACGCTCTGCTCACTGTTGGGCAGGCGGATGTCGAATTTGATGACAGGCTCTGCCATCGTGCCCGACAGGGTGATGACATCTTGCACGGTCACGTAATTGTCGCTGATGTTGCTGCCCATCAGGGTGGCAAGGTTGGCGCGCAGGTTATAGACAGCGTTGATGTTGAAACGAGCATCGTTGATATTGCCAGGGAAGTTCAGTGTGCTGCCCTGCTCGATGGCGAAGGTCTTGCCGATGAGCTGCATCAGCGACAGCGAGAAGTTGCCCGACGTGAACTGGTAGTCGCCCAACACCGTAGGCTCCTTGTTGCCCAGCATCGACACCTTCAGGTCGCCGTGGCCCACGGCGGTGACGTTGGCACCCAGCTGCTGGAAGTCCATGGGCAGGTGAAGCTTCATCCCCGGTGTGATGGCTACGTTGAGCTGCAGGTTCATCTCCGACGAGCCCGCCCGAGCGGATGTAGTGGTCCGAGCCGTCTGTGGCGACCGCTGACGGTTGGGGTTGACAAACACGATAAACTCGTTCTCGTTGATTTCTTTCTTGTTGCTGATGGGAACGTATATCTCGCTGCCCTCCAGCGCGGTGGCATTGGCGGCAATGTTGAGCTTGTCCACGGGCCCTTTCACCGTCCCATGCACCGACCCGAACAGCTCGCCATAGTAATTGTCGCCGTCCGCCACCTTGTCCAGCAGGGTGATGCCGTCGGTGTGCAGTGCGAGGTCGAGGGTCAGGCTGTTGTCCACGTACGCCACTGTGCCGTTAACCCGGGCGCGGTTCTCGTTTAGGTCTTTGATGGTGAAATTGTTGAGCTTCAGTATGCTGTTTTGGATGCTGAGGGTGTCGTCGAAACGATAGGTCACCCCTGTGGAGTTAAGGTTGAGCATGCCGTCGGCTATTGCCATCGTGCCATCTATCTTGGGGTCTTTCAGCGAGCCCTTCAGCGTGAGGTGCCCGCTGGCCGTTCCGTCGAACACGGATGCCACCTTGGCGAGTATGGGCTGCACGGCCTGCAGGCCGATGCGGTCGAGGCTGAGGTCGAAATCGAGGTCGCCGCCCTTCTCTTGCAGCGAGGCAGACCCTTGCAGCGTCAGCGGGTGGCGGTGGTCGGAGGAGGTGGCATAGTCCGACTGCAGGTCGACATACAGCCTGCCCTCGTCGGTCTTGTAGTTCGACTGTATGTCGAGCTGTCCGGTCGGCTGTCCGTTGATGACGCAATTGTCCACCACCAGGTTGGCATCGATATATGGGCGTTGGCCCATGCCCCGCATCTCCAGTGTGCCATCGATGGTGCCTTCGACCGTCAGCGCGTTGTTCTGTATCAGGGCGGAACACAGCTGTCCGAGCGAGAAGTCGTCGAAACGTGCCTTCACATAGCTCTCGTCTTCCCCTGCCGACGGGGTGCCGTTTGCGTTCTGCACCATTGCCACGTAGGCATTGACCGTCATCGACTGCCCCAGCCCGTACACCTTCATCTCCTCCACCAACAGCCTTTCGCGGTTGGCGAGAATGCCTTTTTGGCACACCAGATTCCACCGTTGCCCCTTAAAATAGAAGGTGGGATGCGTAATCATCAACTTGTTGTCGACTTCCGAGCTGTTCAGAAACAGCTCAATGTCGCCCTCGTTGTTGGTGGTCCGTGCGTCGTCGTCCCACTGCAGTGCCAGAGTCGAGATACTGCTGCCCATCGAAGTGGTCAGCTGCAGGTTTTCCATCACAGGGTCGTCGCCCAGTGCTATGTTCGATGCACTGACGTTCAGCTGGTAGTTGTCGCCCGCGCGACTGCTGTTGAAGCCGATGTCGTGCAGCGACACGTTGCCCGCCGCCAGCATCTCCGAGCGGAACACCGTCTTCAGCCCCTCGCCATAGGCGTAGTTGGCTCTCAGGTTGGTGCCGGTGGCGATAGACAGATTGGGCATAAAGTGTTGGAATGTGCCGCGCTCGTCGTTCCAGGTCAGGTTGATGTTGATATTGTCGTCCGCCAGCGGCTGCCAATAGGTGGAGCCCGAATCCTTGAAGGGGTTGAAATAGGTGGGCAGATGGCTGTTGCAGAAGTCGCGTGCCACCAGCGGCAAGTCGCTATACTGGAAGTAGCCCCGCATTGTGGCTACCAGCCAGTCGCTGTTCAGTGTCAGTCGTTTGTATTGGTTCTGCTGTCCGGCCGTGAGCTCTATCCTTTCCAAGTCGACAGTGCGGCTGCCTATTTTGCCTAGCGTTCCCAGTAGGCTCACGCTGCCCGTCATCTCCTCTATGCTGTCGCCCTGCAGGTCTGCTACCAGGTGGGTGGTCACGGTGATGTCGCTGTCGCTCTTCAGCAGCCCCAGCCGTGTGAGGTGGGCGTCGGTGAGGAAAAGGTCGGCACTATATTTTTTCTCCGACATGTTGGCCGTGGCGGTCATGTCTATGTCGATAAGGCTGTCGCGCAAGTCTATGTCTGCGCTCAGCACCTCACCCGCCAGCTCGGCCGACAGGGTGGTGCGGCTCAAGTTGTGGCCGCGAAACTGGGTGTTATACAGCCGCCCCTCCAGCGAGGCTTCCATCGTCTTGGGGTCGAACCCCGTGCCTTGGAACGAGAGGTGGAATCCCGTGCGCGACACCCACTCGTTGGGCAGCAGCGAGCGGATGCCCAGCACCCGCGAGTCGAGGTCGCCGATATAGGTGTAGTCGCGGCTCACCGTGTCGTATATCATGTGGGCGTGCCCCTCGAGGTCGCCGATGTGCGAGTTGATGTTGAAAAAGGTCTCGCAGTCTTGCAGGCCGCCGTGCAGCGAGCCGTCCATCGTGATTTCGTGCATCTGTTTCACCATGGCAGGGAGGGTGAGCTTCACGCGGTCGGGCAGCCTTACGGCGGCAACGTCAGCGTAGGTGGTGCGCAGCTGGTGCAGGTCGGCATTGATGAGGGTGTGCTCGATCAGGGGCAGGCCGCTGATGGTGGCATCGAGAAACACGGTGCTCTTCTCGCCAAAGGAGGCCACCACGTTCCGGGCGTGCAGGTCGCTGATGGGGCCGTAGAAATGGCCCTGCACCGCCACCTTCGCGTCCACGCCCCACAGCACCGGTGCCCAGTAGGCGGCATCGCACAGGTTCACCTCCGTGCCCGGTTTCAGCACCACGTCGTGCTGCACCGTGTTCAGGTAGTCGCCCATCTCGTCCCAGTCGTGGTACAGCAGTTCCACGTCCATAAACACGCGGCTGTCGGCCGTCTGCAGGTCCATGTTGGTCACGCGGATAACGCGGGGCGACACCTCCACGTCCATCGACAGGTCCTCCACCCTCAGTCCCGAAGCCTCGGTGGTGCTGAGCGACACGATGCGGCAGGTCACGCTGTCGGCATCCACCCGCACGCGGCGTATGTGGCCCGAGGTGCCCAGATAGCGCATGTGCGGTATCTCGACAGGGCGTTCGATTGTCTGATTGTTTGATTGACTGTTTGCTTGAGGAGCCGATGCCTCCTCATTGGAGGAGTGGCTCGAAGAGCCGGGGACTGTCTCTAAATCCTCGTCCTGCACCCACTTCTGGTACCCCTCCGGCTCGGGCAGGTCCTGTATATAGTCGATGTTGCGCATCCGCAACTCGCCCACCTCCACGATAAAGTGGGCTCCCGTCGATTCCGACGGCTTGTCGGAGGCGTAGTATTCGGTTATGAAGTCGAGATTGGTGCCCATGGTGCCGTCTTCGCGGCGCAGCGACTCAAAGTGGTAGCGTCCGTTGCGCAGGTATACGCGGTCGAACTGCAGCCCGTCGGAATGGAAGGGGAACCGACTGAAACGGCAGGCTATGCGGTCGCCATAGTAGATGGTGTCGCCCGTGGGAGAGATGAGCTCTATCTTGTCTAGCACAATGTGGCTCAGCGGCGAGAAATGCAGTGCGCCGATGCGCACCTTGCCGCCCCACTCCCTTGAGAAATAGCTGCCCGCTGCCGCGCCCAGGTACGACTGCACCACCGAGCTGTTAGCCAATGCCACCAGCACGTAGAGCCCCAGCAGGAGCCCCACCACCGCGCGTTTCGCTATGAGCAGACCTTTCTTCATCTGTTTAAAGACCAATGTTTAATAATGCGTCTGTTTGATATTACGTCTAATCGTGCGTCAATCACACTCCACACTCGCCGCCATACCAATTCTCAATTTATTAATAACGTTCCTCTTTTAAAATTATTTTGTCCCATGGATAAAAAACTTTCTAATTTCGTCGCCATTGTTGATTAGTGGGACTTCGCGTTGTTGAAAAGTGATTTCATTTTTCAGCCTCCTTTTCCCCATTTACGGCTCCGTGCGCCTCCCTACCGATTTTTACCGATTCTTACCGATTGGGGTGCTCTTTAAGGCTCATAGGGCGAAGAAGAGTCCTATATGGATATTCAAAGGATGGAGAGTTCGCGGGAGTGAGGATGGGGTGTGGAGGATTTTTGTCTGGAAAAGACCGATGCGAGTGTTGGGCGGTTTGCATGGCATTTTGGTGTGTCGACGGGCCGCAGTATCGACTGAAACACACGCCCTGTAAAATATTTTTCGTGTGTCGGCGTGCAAATCTAATTTTTTTGTGTATATTTGCACGCCCAAAGATGTGTGGGCGAGGGGAGGGGTGTGTATGGGTAATGGTTTGATTCTTGGAATATTAATTATTAATCAATATCGAAGACTATGAAACTAGATGGAAGACGCGAAAGTCAAAATGTGGACGACCGCAGAGGTATGAAGACCTCGACGAAGGCGGGTTTGGGAATTGGCGGACTGCTGATAGCGGGATTGCTGACATTGTTTGGTGTCGACCCCAGCATTCTGCAGCAGGTGATGCCGGCAGATACCGGCGTCACCACGGAGCAGACGGCCTATGTGCCTACGGCCGAAGAGGAGGAGCTGGCGAAGTTTGCCCGCCAGATTCTTGCCGGCACGGAGGACGTGTGGACGGCAGAGTTTAGGAAGAGGGGCCTCACCTACAAGCCGCCAAGACTGGTGCTGTTTAAGGATGCCGTGCAGAGCGGCTGCGGCGGTGCTTCGTCGTCGTCGGGTCCGTTCTATTGTTCGGCCGACCAGAGCGTGTATCTCGACCTGGAGTTTTTCTCGAGCATGTACCAGCAGCTGGGTGCTGACGGCGACTTTGCCTACGCCTACGTGATTGCGCACGAGGTGGGTCACCATGTACAGTATCTGCTGGGCACGCTGACGGAGGCACACCAGCAGATGAGCCGCATGAGCGAGAAGGAAGCTAACCAAATCAGTGTGCGCTTGGAGCTGCAGGCGGATTTCTATGCCGGCGTGTGGGCGTACAACGACAACAAGATGTTCGGCTCGCTGGAGGATGGCGACATCGAGGAGGGCCTGAACGTGGCGTCGAAGATTGGCGACGACTACCTGCAGAAGCGGGCACGCGGATATATGATTCCAGAGTCGTTCAACCACGGCACTTCGGCCCAGCGCGCCCGCTGGCTGAAGAAGGGCCTGTCGAGCGGCCGCATGGAGGATGGCGACACGTTTAAGCCTGCCTACGCAAGCCTTTAAAAAAAATGAAAGTTGAAAAGTGAAAATTGTAATTATTGGGGCGTTGCCATACAATAATTTTATTCTCAATTATCACATTTCTATGCAACTAATTGTTTCGTTTTTCAATTTTCATTTTTCAATTCAAAAAAAGTTCGTATCTTTGCAATTTGAAAAATAACAAATTAATTACATTATGAAGAAGATTTTCACTATTGTATTGCTTCTCGCCGTGATGGGCGGTGCCATGGCACAGAACCAGGGTACGAGAGAGTATGTGTCGGCTTTGATTACGTTCAACGACACCAACATGCTGCCGCAGGACACGCTGAACAAGTATGGCGTGGTGCTGCAAACCCGTTCTGGCCGCATGGCGAATGCCATCATCGACGCAACTAAGTATCAGATGTTTCTTAATGCCAATTTAGTGGAGCGTGTGCAGCCCTCGACCCGCGTGTTTCTGCGCGACGAGCAGGTGGCAGGCAAGTGCAGCGGCAAGTGCGACCACAAGGGTGGCCGTCATGGCAACCGCGAGGATGTGCGCACCGACCTGATTCCGCACGACGATATCCTGAACGACGAGGCCCGTGGCTGGTATCTCGGTTTCTTCGTGGGCGGTACAAACAACCACATGGCTGTGACGTATGCACGTAATAGCGGCAAGTGGTATACCGACCGCGGCGTGGATTTCGAGGCCGTTGTGGGTTATCAGTTCAACCAGTGGTTCGGCATCCGCTCGGGTCTTGCCGCCATCTCGAAGAACTATATCACCGACCTGGAGGTGAAGTATAACGATGTCAGCGACGAGTATCGCACTTTCTATCGCGACATGTACCTGCAGCTGCCCTTGATGGCCGACCTGTCGGTGGGTGGCGAGGATGTGCGCATCCATTTCAAGTTTGGCGGCTACGCTGCCTACTGGCTGACGCAGGCTCGTCATGGCTATGTGTATGTGGCCAACGACCCCCGTCCCTATGAGGGCGACGCCTACCATTTCGTGGAGGGCTACGACAACCGTTTTGATGCCGGTTTGGCAGGTGGTATCGGACTCAGCCTGCGCGTGAGTCCCGCCTTCCAGCTGCATTTTGGCGGCGACTACTACCACGGCCTCCTCAGTGTTGCCAAGAGCCCCTATAAGATCTACAACCGCACGTGGACCTTCGGCATGGGCATGACTTATCATTTTTAAAATTCTTTTCATACACGTAAATTATTAATTGGGGTGGAGTTGTGAAACTCCACCTTTTTTTCAATTATGATTGTTGTTGACAAACCTGTATTTCCCGATTTCCTTGACCATCGGGACCCCGAAAGCCACAAGGGTACTTACGGCCATGCGCTGCTGGTGGCTGGCAGCCGTGGCAAGATGGGTGCGGCGGTGCTGGCGGCACGGGCGTGCCTGCGCAGCGGCGCGGGACTGCTGACGGTGCATGTGCCGGCATGCGGCGTGGAGATCATGCAGACGGCAGTGCCGGAGGCAATGGTGTCTATTGATGGCGACGCGACGCATTTCACCCACCTTTTCACGCCGGAGGAGCTGTCGCGCTATGATGCCGTTGCCGTGGGACCGGGACTGGGGACGGAGAGCCAGGGGGCTCTGCGAGCCCTTATAGGGGCGGCGGCGACGAAGCCGATGGTGCTGGATGCCGACGCGCTGAATATGCTGGCGCGGATGGACGACGGGAGGGCGTTGCTCAGGGAGCATGCCGCCGACGGGGTGGCGACTGTGCTGACCCCCCACGCGAAGGAGTTTGAGCGGCTGTTTGGCACATGCTCGGATGACGGGCAGCGACGACATCGGCAGTGTGATGCCAGTCGAGAGACGGGTTGTGTGATTGTCTATAAGGGACATCGTACACAAACGTCTGGCAGGCAGGGAGAAATGTATGTAAATACGACTGGAAATGCGGGCATGGCGACAGCTGGAAGTGGGGATGTGCTGACGGGTGTGATGCTTGCTATTTTGGCTCAAAATAAAGATAGTCAGATTGATGCAGAAGTGAGCGCTACTCTGGCTGTGTGGTTGCATGGCAAATCTGGTGATTTGGCGGTCGAAAAACAGTCGGAATGCAGCCTTACGGCAGGCGATATAGTAGAAAATTTGAAGTATGCAACTATGTGTAAATAAATGTTTTGATGTGGTTATGGTAAAATATTTTGAAAAAAAATTTTGCTAAATGGAAAAAAGTGTGTATTTTTGCAACCGCTTTTGAGAAATAAAAGAGCTGTCAAACCTTCCTCAATAGCTCAGTTGGTTAGAGCACCTGACTGTTAATCAGGGGGTCGCAGGTTCAAGTCCTGCTTGGGGAGCCAAGGAAGCCGCAACAGACATTGCGGCTTTTCTTGTATATTACCACTATGGATACCTTGCTGTATACGATATTATGCGCTTTGGCAGTCGTGGCATTGATGATGCTGGGGCTGGGCGTGAAGATGCTGTTTAGAAAGCATGGCGAGTTTGAGCGGCATTGCAGCAGCATGGACCCACATACAGGAGAGAAGGTAGGATGCGTGTGTGGCAAAGCGGCGCAAGGTCAGTGTAAGAATCGGAATAATCGGAATTGTCGGAGGAGTCGGAATGGTCTGAATGATCAGAGTGTTCCGATTAATCCGATAATATTAAACAAATAATCTTCATGAAAGGAAATTTCGCATACCACAACCCTACAAAGCTTTATTTTGGCGAGGATTCGCTAGGCTATTTGGCTGAAGAGCTGAAGAAATATGGACCCACTGTGATGCTCAGCTACGGCGGGGGTTCTATCAAACGTAACGGCATATACGATGCCGTGGTGGCAGCCTTGAAGGAGGCAGGCAAGACCGTGGTGGAGGATGCAGGCGTGATGCCTAATCCGACCTACGAGAAGGTGCTGGAGGGTTGCCGACTGGTGAGGGACAACAAGGTTGACCTTATTCTGGCTGTTGGTGGCGGCAGCACCATTGACTATGCCAAGGGCGTTTCGGCCTCGGCCTACTGCACGGAGGATCCGTGGGAGAAGTACTGGGTGAAGCAGGGCTCGCCGTCGTGCCAGACGGTGCCTATCGGAGCAGTGCTCACGATGGTGGGCACGGGCTCGGAGATGAATGGCGGCAGCGTTATCACCAACCGCAAGGCGGGCTTCAAGCTGGGCAAGGTGTTCGGTCCGGAGCTGTATCCGAAATTCACCATCCTCAACCCACGATTCACCATGACCGTGCCGCAGTACCAGATGGTGGCAGGCTTCTTCGACATTATGAGCCATCTGATGGAACAGTATTTCGCAGGCAAGGCCGACTGCACCACCGACTATATTAACGAGGGGCTGATGCGCTCGCTTATCCACGCCACCCGCATTGCCGCGAAGAACCCGCAGGACTATGAGGCACGCGCCAACATTATGTGGACGGCAACCTGGGCACTGAACACGCTGCTAAAGTGCGGCAAGGGCGGCGACTGGGAGGTGCACCAGATTGGCCACGCTATCGGACTGGTAACGGATGCCACGCACGGCATGACGCTGGCATCGGTGTCGCTGCCATACTACCGCCACGTGATGCACGACGGGCTGCACCAGTTTGTGCGCTTTGCCAAGAATGTGTGGGATGTGCGTCCCGAGGGCAAGAGCGACGAGCAGGTGGCCACGGAAGGTCTCGCCTGTCTTGAGGCGTGGATGAAGGAGATAGGCGTGGTGATGCACTCGAAGGAACTGGGCGTGACGGAAGAGAACCTGCAGGCTGTGGTCGATGCAGTGCTTATCCTGCCCGTGGGCTACCGCACGCTGACACGCGACGAGGTGGTAGAGATACTGCGAGAGAGCATGTGAGATAGAAGACGCGCAGCGGCTGTAGGTACTTCCCATCAGTTTGGCAATAGGCTTTGGTTGGAGCCCCTACTTTGGGGGGTGACGAGGGGACGGTATGCTTGAACGTCAACAGTTCTGTTGATGGGGCTTCGCTAAAGTACGCTACGGGTGCCAGATTGAAAACGAAAAGGTGAAAAAAACTCGCGAGAGCGGAATAATGTTGCTCTCGCGAGTTTTTAATCATTGCCTTTTGGGCTTAGTATCCGAGGATTTTGAGCATGGACTTGTGGCTTTGCTCTTTGGCGAAGAGTTTGGTGGTGTAGTCGCCGTTTTCGTCCTTGTCGATAATGATGTGCTTGGGGGCGGGGATGAGGCAGTGCTGGATGCCGCCATAGCCGCCGAGGCTCTCCTGATAGGCCCCGGTGTGGAAGAAGCCGATGTAGAGGGGGTCGTCCTTCTGTAGTTTGGGTAGGAAGATGGCGTTGGCGTGCGAGTCGGCGTTGTAGTAGTCTTCGCTGTCGCAGGTGAGGCCGCCGAGGAAGACGCGCTGGTACTCGCAGTCCCAGTGGTTGATGGGGAGCATGATGAAACGCTGGTTGATGCCCCAGGTGTCGGGGAGGGTGGTGATGAACGAGCTGTCGATCATGTACCACATCTCGCGGTCGTTCTGCTGTTTTTGGTCGAGGATGCTGTAGAGGGTGGCACCGCTTTCGCCGACGGTGAAGCTGCCAAATTCGGTGAAGATGTTGGGCTCATCGACACCGCGGTTGGTGCAGATGGCCTTGATTTGTGCAAGCACCTCCTCGGCCATGTATTCGTAGTCGTAGTTGGCGGCTAGGGAAGTCTTGCAGGGGAACCCGCCACCGATGTTGAGGGAGTCGAGTTCGGGACAGACGCGCTTGAGGTCGCAGTAGACGTTGACACATTTGGAGAGCTCGTTCCAGTAGTAGGCGGTGTCGCGGATGCCAGTGTTGATGAAGAAGTGAAGCATCTTGAAGGTGAACTTGCGGTTGGGCTTGACGTGTTCTTCGTAGAAGCTGACGATGTCGCTGTAGCGCATGCCGAGGCGTGAGGTGTAGAAGTCGAACTTGGGTTCCTCTTCGGCGGCGATGCGGATGCCCAACTTCATTGGGGTGTCGGGCTTTTCGAGCAGCTGGTCGAGGGCGTGGAACTCGTTTTTGTTGTCGAGGATGGGCACGATGTTGTGGAAGCCGTCGTTGTACATGCCCACGATGTTCTCGATGTACTGAGTGCGCTTGTATCCGTTGCAGACGATGAAGGTGTCTTTGTCTACGAGATGCTGCTCATAGAGCTCTTGGATGAGGTTGATGTCGAAGGCCGAGGAAGTCTCGAGGTTGATGTCGTTTTTGAGTGCCTCTTCGAGTACGAAACTGAAGTGGCTTGACTTGGTGCAGTAGCAGTAGTTATAGCTGCCTTGGTAGTCGGTCTTGGCGATGGCGACGTTGAACATGCGCTTGGCGCGCTGGATTTGGGAGGTTATCTTGGGCAGGTAGGTTATCTTCAACGGGGTTCCGTACTGCTTGATGATTTCCATCAGGGGGATGTCGTGGAAATAGAGTTCGCCCTCTTCGGTGCGAAATTCATCTTGTGGGAAGTCGAAAGTTTGGTCGACTAGGTCGTAGTATTTGTTTCTCATCGGTGCGACTTGGATTGGGGTTAAACAATGCTATCCGACACACTCGGATTTGGGTGCAAAGGTACGAAAAAATTGAAAATTGAAAATTGAAAATTGAAACTAATTATAAAAAAAATCAGCCGAGAGATGGTTCTCGGCTGATTTATAGTGTGGTGTGAGTTGCACTATTTCTTTACGAGTTTTCGTGTAACCCAGGAATTAGGTGTTTCGATACGGACGAAATAGATGCCGTTGGGCAGTTTTTGAAGGTCGAGAGTGGTGGAATTTGCGTTAGTCGGTTTGCGGGTTATGACCTGCCCCATGATGTTGATTAGTTCGATTGAAATAAGGTTGTCGGCTGTGATGGTGACTTGGTTGTGGGCAGGATTTGGATAGAGCGATACGTTGGTTTCGGCTGTCGGCTGTTCGATGGAGAGCAGGGTGGTGCTTGCCTCGCCACTGCAGGTGGCACGGTAGCCTGTGACCGTATAGGTGGCTGTGTTGTCGGGGCAGACGGCGATGCAATTGGTGCTGTCGCCAGTGTTCCAAACGTAGCGGTCCGCACCATGTGCCACTAGCAGTCGGCAGGGGGCGGCCTCGTCGATTTCAATGACCTCGATACTTACATCGGGTGCGTCGACAACCGAAAGGGTCAGGTATTGCCAGGGGGATGTGGTGGTGTCGGAGTAGGGGAATGTGCCGGTCTGCGATGTGGGGAGATTATGTCCGGCAAATTCGTAGGGGGTGTTTTGACATACTTGGTCGGTGGAGAACTGGCATCGGTTGCCAGTGAATGGGAATGTGATGTTGTCGATCCATGCGCAGTCGCTGCCGGAGACAGTGTAGCGGTCTTTAGTGTAGCTGAAACCAAAGATATGGCTGCCTGCAGTAACGGGGTAAGAGGCGCGTTTCCAGCCAATTTCGCCTGAAGCTGATAGCTTTTCGACACCGTCAATTAAGAAACGGAATAGGTCGTAGCCATCCTCGCTAGAGACTTTGTAGTAGAAGCTGATGCTGTCGTTCTCAGGAGAGTCCCAAATGATTGAAAGTTTCGATTCAGCATTACTACCCATATTGGTCTGGCTGCGGGCGGAGTAGCTGCCCTCCAATACGTTGCTTGAAGTGATTTCCCATGGATGGTTGCTTTGTATCCATGGATTGGCTGTGAAGGTGCCTGTCTCAAAGTCCTCAGAATGGTCTACACCACAGCTGAGGAACAACGTGTCGAGGAGTCGGGAGCCGTTGTCGGTGGTGGCATAGAGATAGAATGGAATGATGGACTGAGGCACGTCGCTGTTGAGGGACAGATAGAAAGATACCGTGCGACTATCGCCTGCTTCAAGGGCATCGAGCCTTACGGGATCGGGCTGTTGGTTGATAAAGCCATAGTCGTTGGTGAGAGTCAGCGTCATGCTCTCGCTGGTATAGCTGCCCACATTGGCGATACGACAGGTGATGGTAGATGCCGAGTCGGGGGTCAGAAGGGGTGTGGCCTTTGCGTTGGAGACGGTGATGCGGGGTGCAGTGACTTGGATGGCCTTGTTTCGGGTGGATGTGCCAGTCCCGAAGTCGACGTTGGCTGAAAACCTTAAGGTCTCGCCGTCTTTCAGGTTGTCGGAGAGCAGGACGGGGCATACGGTGTGGAGCGTCACGGTGTCGCCTGGATTGCACTCAGTGAAATGTGCTATGGGTTGGATGATGGTGGAGCCTCCTCCGTTGTTGTCGCTAAGTGTCACCAGTCCTCTGGTAGGGATGGATCTGCCTACATTGGTTATGGTAAAGTCGAAGTAGATGATTTCGCCTGGATGGATTTCTCCGATAGGTTCGATATTGGTGAGCAAGACGTAAGGGCCGTCGAGCACGGCGACAGTAATTGCTTCGAAGACAGGTTTGCGATTCTGTGCCCATGCTACGAGTTCGTAGGTGCCTGGAACAAGGTCGGCTGGCAGCGTAAGATGGGCCTCGCCAGCCTCGTTGGCATAGGCGGCACAGATTAGACTATGATTTTCTTGGGAGGTGATGGCTACATAGGCGTGGGGGACGGCTTTGACCGTATAGCTGCTGGAACTGACTGAGATGACGGGGGAGAATTCCAGCGTCATTTCGGCGGCGGGGCTGAGCCATGGCATCAGCGAGGGGTCGCCAAAGAGTTCGTATATCTCCCAATAATATAAATTGTAGGTGCCATACATTTCTACTGCCATATTGCCTGCCACGTTGATGGAGCCTGCGGTAGTGTGCCAAGCCGAATAGCTTTCGCCGTGGGTGTGGAATAGACGGTCGTACATGCCTAGATGCGAGGCCTCATAGTTGGTGTTCATGGTGTTAGAGATGTTGCTGCGTAAGCCTACAGCCCAACAGAAATCTTGAGGCCAATAGGTGGAGTTGGTGGCGCCGAAATAGGCTACGGCGCCTGCGTTGCCTCCCTTGCGGAGTAAGGCTTCGCCAAGACAGGCATCGCTGTAGTTGGTGTTGAACTTGCCCGACAGGCAGCAGTTGCCCACCATGATGGCGGGTTTGCCCTGATTGGTCATGTTGTTCACGTGGGAGGTGGAGAATGTGGGAGTGGACCATTCGTCATCGTATCCGTGGGCGGAATAGTTTACCCATCCGCAGCCTTCGTTATAGAGGGCACGCAGATTGTTGGCGGTGAGGGTGGTCTGAGAGCTGCCGTCCACATGCACGCCGGTGGGGGCAAAGTTAATGTTGTTCTTATAGTAGTGGACGTTGTTATAGCCGTTGCTGGCATTGATATAAGTCTTGGCGATATAGTCCATGGCAGGGTCGGCATAGCTGTATGCGTTGTCGCCCGAATAGCCGCGGTCGACACCTGCTATAAGCACGCCGTTGCCCAGATAACTGTCGTCGTCGAAGGCATAGCTTTCGTAATAGATGGTCTTTTCGATTTGAGGGGTCAACTCGGATAGTGTGCGAGCGGAGAAACGGCCCATGTAGCAGTCTGGGATGTCGTCACCAACGGTCCAAGTGGCGTAATAGAGGTCGGTCACATGTTCGTAGTCCGGCGAGGTGCAGCGGGAATTGAAGGCGGGTATCTGTTGATGGTCGCCAACGAGGAGCAAGAATGTGGGGGCGGGAAGAGTGTCGGAGGCGTTGGTGTAAAAACTTTTGGTATAGTTGGCTATAGAGGTGGATGAGGTGCCCACGGCGGCATCGCCAGTGTAGCCGACGGTGACGATGAAACCTTGGCGTTTTTTCCATGCAATGAAGCTGTCGAGGGCTCCGCGGAAGCTGTTGTGTGCGACGATAAGATAGTGTAGCGGGGCATCATTGCGGACACTCTTGCTGCCGGGCAGGGTGTTGAGAGTGCCGTTGCCGAGGGCGAAGTCGGGCGAATGATAGCGGCTGTGTAACGTTTGTGTGGCAGCTACGTCGCAGCCCCGATAGGTGAGGGTGATGGTCATGGAGGTAATCATCTGCATTTCACCCGAGACGGGGTTATAGGAAATAGGAGATATGCGTAGAATGGCGAGGTTGCGGTCGCGACCGATACCGAGCTTCTCGACCCATGCGGCGGGAGTGTCCGTGAATGCATCGGTGGCATAAAACGCACTATCTATCACAAAGGGCAGAGGTTCCCGATTTGCTTTGCTTGGAGCGGGCTGTACAGGTATCATGGGGTATTTGAGCGGGTTTAGTCCGCGTGTATGGATATTCGACACGCTGACTTCGACATCCTCGCACAGAGGAATCTCTATCATCTGCGATATGTGGGGCAGATTGGGCCTGCCGATATGGGTGGATGGGGTCGCGCCAGACATCCCGACAACCGTATAGGTGTTGCTGTCCACCTCGGCAATGTTGAGGCTAGGCTGCGGTGCCGTGAAGGTGTATATGGCTTGAGAGTAGTCGCTGCGGTCGACGGTCAAGGTCTGTGCCCATCCGTGCGACAGTCCCAACATGAAGATGCCCAGCAATAGGGCGGTGAATCTTTGTTTCATATCAATAGTCTTGTTATTATAGTATGTATCTATTTTTTATTTTTTATTGCTTGTATTGTCAGAAAAATAGTTCCACGGGTCGGGTGCCGTGATGCAAACAGTCTCGTGGCGGATGGGGTGCTCAAACTGGACGCTATAGGCGTGGAGTGAGATACTTCCGTCTGGGTTGGAACGTGGAAACCCGTATTTAAGGTCGCCCTTGATGGGGCAGCCCAGATTGGCGAGTTGGCATCGAATCTGATGGTGGCGGCCGGTGTGTAACATTATTTCCAGCAGGTGGTATCCGCCAGCCGACGTTGCCAGCACACGATAGTCGAGCATGGCCAGTTTGGCTCCTTCGGCATTAGGATTGTTGGTTACGAAGCTTTTGTTAAGACGTTCGTTGCGCACAAGATGGTCTTCTAAATGACCCTGCTGCTGTGGCGGCATAGTCTTGACGACTGCGTGATAGCACTTTTTGAAGTCGCGGCTCTTCACCAATTCGTTCATACGCCCCAGTGCCTTGCTAGTCTTGGCGAAGATGACCACTCCACTCACGGGACGGTCCAGACGGTGAATTACTCCACAAAACACATTGCCGGGCTTGGCATCGCGCTCCTTGATGTAGTTCTTTATCTCCTCTGCTAGACAACGGTCGCCAGTTTTGTCGCCTTGCACTAGTTGTCCCGGTAGCTTGTTGATGGCTATCAGGTGGTTGTCTTCGTATATTATCTGGTTGGAGAGGAACATTTGGGCTGGTGGTTCTATTCGATGGGAGGTTGTGTGATGGTGCAGATGGGTGAGATGGCGTTGCGCACCGTATCTTGTAGGTCGACGTCGATGGTGAAGTGCTTAGGCACGAATAGGTCGATGCGCGATCCGAATTTGATGAAACCCATCTCCTGGTTCTGTTTCACCCTTTCGCCCTCGCGGGCATAGCAGACGATGCGTCGCGCCATTGTGCCGGCAATCTGTCGTATCATTATCTTCTGCCCGTTGTCGAGCCGAAGTCCCACCGAAGTGCGTTCATTCAAAACGCTGCTCTTGGGGTAGGAGGCAACGAAATAATTGCCGCGATGGTACTTGCAATACTCCACGGTGCCGTCGCAGGGGTAGCGGTTCACATGCACGTCGGTGCCGTTCATAAAGATGCTAATCTGTATGCACTCCTCTTTGATGTACTCTTTCTCCAGAGTCTCCTCGATGGTGACAATCACGCCGTCGGCTGGGGCGATGAGGCGGGTGCTGTCCTCAGTGAAGATGCGTCGCGGTATGCGGAAGAACATCGCCACCATCACCCAGAAGCCTAGCAGGATGGTCATAAACAAATAGTGGAACACCGTCCAGTGCTGGACAAAGAATATCATCAGCAGGTATATCACCATCACCACGGCGAACATACCTAGGATAAGTTTTTTTCCTTCTCGATGGATATACATGGTACGTTGATATGATATTATTAAAAGACGGTTGCAACGGCTATTAGCGTTGCAAAGGGGATAATCATCAGTAGGCTGTCGAAGCGGTCAAGGAAGCCACCATGCCCCGGCATGATATTGCCAGAATCTTTTAGACCGACCGAGCGTTTGAGCATCGATTCAACCAAGTCGCCAAGAGTGCCGATGATGCTGCATACCAATGCCAGCAACAGCCAGAAAGGCCAACCAACCTGATGATAATGAATAGGGTTGAACAGCGGACCGACTAGTATGCCCACTGCCACACATGCTGCCACGCCTATGGCGGTGCCCTCCCAAGTCTTACCCGGTGAATGCTTGGGCCACATCTTGTGTTTGCCTAATAGCGAGCCTCCCATGTAGGCGAAACTATCATTCACCCACACCATGATGATACACATCATAAGGATGTTGCACTCGTAGTGCAAAAACGACATTAGTCCTAAAGGGATGGCACAATATACGACTGGGAGCAGCGTGTGGAGTACGTCACCAAAAGGATGCTCTGAGTTGCGCCACAACTCACAGGCCAGTACTATAGGCATGGCTACAAAGAGTAAGATCCCCATGGGTATTATAAGGCTATAACTGAAGTTGGTAACTGCATCATTCTCGATGTCTGTGATTATAAGACTGAGCGTAAGCACCATCGCGCCCGTGAAGAAATAACCCAGCGGCTTGTTGGGATGGTTGTTTTGCATTTCGGCAATGCGGTAGTATTCGAAGGTACAGCCCAGTGCTACGAATAGGGCAAAGGCCGTTAGGATGAGTATGCCTATATTGTTGTTGCCAATCAGCCGTCCGCTATATATCGAGCCGATGAAAAGAAGCGCATACACAGTTGCGCTGGCTGTTCTAATCCAAAAGGTTTTCATTGTCTTGTTGTTCGGCGGGTTGTTCTATTTTCTTCTGTTCTTCGCGCTGTTTCTCCAAGTCGGCTTCGCGAGGACCGTAGATGCGTTCTAGGTCTTCGCGGAAGAGCACCTCTTTCTCATACAGCTGTCCTGCCAGCTCGTCCATCTGGGCACGGTGGCCGAGGATAATGCTCTTAGCGCGGGCGTAGGCTTCTTCGACTATGCGTTTCACCTCCTTGTCGATAGTCTCAGCGGTTTTTTCAGAGAAGGGTTTGGTGAAGCCGTACTCATTTTGTCCGGAGGAGTCGTAGAAGCTGATGTTGCCCAGTTCGGGGCTCATGCCGTAGTAGACCACCAACGACTGTGCCATCTTCGTAGCGCGTTCTATGTCGTTGAGGGCTCCAGTGCTTATCTTGCCAAAGAATATCTCCTCAGAGGCGCGACCTGCCATCAGGCTGGTCATCTCGTCAAACATCTGTTCGTAGGTGGTTATCTGACGCTCTTCGGGCAGATACCAGGCTGCGCCGAGGGCTTTGCCGCGAGGCACAATAGTCACTTTGATGAGAGGGTTAGCCCAACGTAGCAGCCAGCTCACCGAGGCGTGACCGCTCTCGTGGTAAGCAATGGTGCGCTTTTCCTGTTCGGTGAGCACCTTAGTGCGTTTCTCCAAGCCTCCCACAATGCGGTCGATGGCGTCAAGGAAGTCCTGCTTGTCAATCATGCTCTTGCCTTTACGTGCGGCGCAGAGGGCGGCCTCGTTGCAGACGTTGGCAATGTCGGCTCCCGAAAAACCGGGAGTCTGCTTCGACAAGAAGTCGCGGTCTACATATCCCTCGCTTTTCTCGTCGTTGTTGAGTTTGAGATTGCGCATGTGCACGTCGAAAATACCTTTGCGCTCTTCGATGTCGGGCAGTTCCACATATATTTGGCGGTCGAAACGGCCTGCGCGCAGCAGCGCCTTGTCGAGCACGTCGGCACGGTTGGTGGCGGCCAGCACGATGACGTTAGTGCCGCTGCTGAAGCCGTCCATCTCGGTCAATAACTGGTTGAGCGTGTTCTCTCGCTCGTCGTTGGCGTTGCTCAGTCCGGCATGACCTCGGGCACGACCCACCGCGTCAATTTCGTCAATAAAGATGATGCAGGGAGCCTTCTTCTTTGCCTCTTCGAACAGGTCGCGCACACGCGATGCACCCACGCCGACAAACATCTCCACAAAGTCGCTTCCCGACATCGAGAAGAAGGGCACATTGGCTTCTCCTGCCACCGCTTTAGCCAGCAAGGTCTTGCCCGTGCCTGGAGGCCCTACCAGCAGCACGCCCTTGGGTATCTTACCGCCAAGGTCGGTATAGCGTCGTGGATTTTTCAGAAAGTCGACCACCTCCATCACCTCCTCCTTGGCACCTGCCAGTCCCGCCACATCTTTGAAGGTGACATTGGTAGGTGTCTTGCCGTCGTACACCTTCGCCTTGTTCTTGCCAACGCCGAAGATGCCGCCGCCACCGCCCATCTGTCGTTGCGAGATGCGGCTCATCACCACGAAGAAAAGGATAAGCATCAGCAGGGGACCGAACATGACCAAGATGTCGCGCCAAGGACTGGTCCGCTTTTCGGGAGTAAGTTCTATTCGCACGCCCGTTTCTTCTTCTATACGGTCAAGGTCTTTTTCGAAACTCTCGAAGGTGACAAACTCATACACATAGAAACCGGCATCGCTCACAGGCTGGTTCATCATATTGCGGCTGAGCAGGTCGCTGTAAGTAGTGTCGTCCTTGATAGCGGTCGGCTTGATGTGAACTTCAGCAAACTCCTGATTGACGATGACAATCTTGGAGTAGTCTTGTTTCTTGATAATAGATTCCAACTTGGCCCATTTGATTTTGTGTGGGCCGCCTGCACTATCCTGCTTTAGCAGCATGCCGCCCAGGACCACGATGAGGGCTCCATACACCACGTACATTATCCAACTTCTCTTTGGCTTCTGACCGTTGGGTGTGGGCTGTCCGGGTTTGCCTTGGGGTTTGCCGCCTTGAGGGCGGCTGTCGTTATTAGTGTTGTTGCTATTCTCAGCCATCTCAATTGTTGATTTTTAATTCTACCCCGTCCTCCCATAGCTGTTCCAGACGGTAAAAGTCGCGTTTCGACTGTTGGAATATGTGTACGACTACGTCAAAATAATCCATGAGTATCCATTCGGCATTCATATAGCCCTCTACTTTCGAGGGGTTGAGTCCGGTGGCTTTCTTCACAATCTCATGCACATGGTCGCTGAGGGCACTTACATGCGACGGCACATTGCCCGATGCTATCACAAAGAAGGCTGTGGGTGCCGATGGCAGACCGCGGAGGTCTAGGATTTTCACGTCTATGCCTTTCTTCTCTTCGAGGGCTTGGGCGGCAAGTCTTGCCAATATTTCAGATTCTGTCATTAAGAAGGTTTAATGTTTAAAGTTTGATGTTTAATACTGGATTAGGTTTGCTGTCAATGTTCTAGAACCGTTATTTTCTGTTATTTCCACTCGTACATACCTTTCGGGCAACAGTTCTTCTATCTTCTCGGTCCACTCCGTAAAGCAGTAATTTCCACTGTAGAAATACTCCTCATAGCCGATGTCGTAGGCTTCGTCGGCCGATTTCAGTCGGTAGAAGTCGAAATGGTACACCTCCTCACCCTCTGCCGTGCTGTATGCGTTGATAATGGCAAAGGTGGGGCTGCACACATTGTCTTCGACCCCTAGCTGGTGGCATATCTCCTTGATGAGGGTGGTCTTGCCCACACCCATCTTGCCGAAGAAGGAAAAGAACCGTTCGTCGGCAAACTCCTTCAGCAGCTGTGAGGCCACTTTGGGCAGCTGGTCAGTATGATCGAATGTAGCGTTCATTATCTTATTCTGTCGGCGGCACGCACTTTCTCTTCATCTTTCTTAATGGCGCGTTGGGCGAGGAACATCAGCACCACTGCCACAATGGGGCACCACGTCCCGATGCCATAGTGCACGTTAATGTCCGTACACGCCATTGGCACCGTCACTTTAGAGATATATGCGTCTACAGCCCAGATAAAGATGAGGAAAATGTCCACAACGCCCAATAGGAAGGCGACGGCAACCACCCGCATCTGCGTCACGCGGTTCTTGAACAGAAACATGGCCACCAATGCTACAACGGTCGACAGTATTGTCAGCACCGTCAGCGGCCACACCTTGATGTATTCCTTCTGACCCATAGTGACGGCCTCGCCGTTCAGTATGTCGTTCATCAGGCTGGGGTTCTCTTTGGCTATCAGGTTCAGTTCGCCGCTCACGGGCACGCCCAGCGGAGCCTTGGCCGTGAAAGTGGCTAGTGGGAACATAAAGCTCATTGCCATGGCACATACGGCCACTAGCAGAAAAAGTGTTTGTTTTCTTTGTATCATAGATGTGTAAAAGTTTAGAGGTTAGGGGTTAGAGGTTAGGGTATTTGGATGTTCGGATTATCTGATTATCCGAATGTCGCGATAGTGTCGATGATGCCATTTGCCTAACACCTTGCCGTCCTTGAGTAGGATAAATCCAGGGTTGGAGCGTAGCATGGTCTCGATGGCCGTCACGTCGGCAAAGTAAAATTCCAGATCGTCCAGCTTGTTGGCATATAGGAAGTTCTCCACATCCTCAGGCAATGCCGAGGTGAGTAGCACCATCTGTATGCCGTTCTCCTGGGTAAAGTCCGTCACACCCTGTATGGCGTGGATGCCCTGCTCCGTCACTTTGTCGAGGTGGTGTATGGTGGCTATCAGCACATAGTCGGTCGAGCCGATAAACTCCTGGGCGTGGTCGTTCATGTCCATATCCAACATCGAGAAACCGTCGGCCTTAATCTCGTGCGGGTCCTCCACACGGCTGCTTTCCCATTCCCACTGCTCCTCCCATGCGGGGTCTTCCATCTTTTTCACCAGTTCTTCCGACGAGAATTCTTCGCTCTCGCCCGTCGTCTTGTTGCGGTAGGTCACGTAGCTCTTCACCGGCAGGTTCTCGTCTAGGTCCACCATCTGGTTGCCCACCTTCCAGGCGCGGAAGTCGATGCAGGGCTCGTTGTTGATGTTGTAGAATCCGAAAATCACCATCAGCAATATTGAGAATGTGGTCACGAGCACGTCGCGTTCGAAACGTTTTTTGCGTCGTAGGTTGCGCGTGAGGAAAATCCACACCGTAGGCACATCCAGCGCGATGTTCTTCCAGAATGTCTGCCAGTTGGTCAGTTTCACTGCGTCGCCAAAGCAGCCGCAGTCGGTCACCTCGTTGGTGATGGCATCGAAGAGGGTCGTGAAGGTGAAGAACGCCATCATCAACACCAGCAGCCACGCGCTCAATCGGCGGAACGCACCGAATATAAGCATCATGCCTATCGTGAATTCCAGCACTATCAGCGTCATCGCCATCACTGTTGCCATCGGCACCAGCCATTCGAATGTGATGCTGCCAAACTGCCATGTGGTCAGATATTCTGTTATCTTATATGAGGTGCCCAGTGGGTCAACGCCTTTCACGAAGCCGGAGAAGATAAACACGGCTCCCACTACCAGTCGGGCAACGACATTCAATGTCCAATTCAGTTTATTGTCCTTTATTTCCATGGGTTATGTTGGTATGTTTAAAGTTTAAAGTTTAATGTTTGTATGGGCAGAATCCCGTGTCAGCTCGAACTTTTTCATTTGTTGAATCACCATTCACGAATCACCACTCTTAGTCCTTATCAGGCAGAAAAGCGAGTAGTTGATGATGTCCATATATCCACCCTCCACGCCTTCCGACACCAGGGTCTTGCCGTTGTTGTCCTCAATCTGCTTGATGCGCCAAATCTTCATCAGTATCAAATCCACCATCGAGCTCACTCGCATCAGCCGCCAAGCCTCATCGTAGTCGTGATTCTTGTCTGTCATCAGTGTGGCGGCGCGGGCAATGTGCTTGTCGTAAAGCTCCAGTGCCTGCTCGAGCGACAGGTCCAACGGCGCGTTGGCTCCCAGCTCTTGCTGTATGAGTGCCATCACCGCATAGTTGACAATCGCCACCAATTCGGGGCGGATGCCGTCGCCCACGCGGTTCTCGCCGCTCTCTTGGATGCTGCGGATTCGGTTGGCCTTAATAAAGATTTGGTCGGTCAGCGACGGCATCCGCAGCACACGCCACGAAGTGCCGTAGTCCCGAGCCTTCTTCTCGAAAATCTCCCTGCAATGGGCTATTTCTGTTTCAAATTCTTTCTTTGTGTTAGGCATATCTATTTATATAATGCAAATCATAGTAACGTCATTATTGTTTTTTTATTGTTGTCGCACAATTAAAAAAACAAAATTCCGTTCTTTACATACAAAAGGCAAAGATACGACTTTTTTTCTAATTATGGACAGCACGCTGCATTTTTCACCTTTCACCCTCACCTGCAAGGGGCAGAAAACCACCTTCCACCGCCCTGCAGTCATGGGCATACTCAACATCACCCCCGACTCCTTCTACGACGGCGGTCGCCACACCACCCCAGACACCATTCTCGCCCACGCCCGCAAGCTCCTTGCCGATGGTGCCGACATCATCGACATCGGAGCAGTCTCCTCCCGTCCGGGTGCGCAACTGTTGGAACCCGAAGAGGAAGCCGCTCGATTGGCTCCGGTAATCAAGATGTTGCGCCAAGAACTCCCAGCCTCCACGCTGCTCTCCGTCGACACCTGTTTCAGTCTCCCCGCTGCCAAGGCCGTGGAGGCGGGTGCCGACATCGTCAACGACATCTCCGGTGGGCAGCTCGACCCTCAGATGTTCTCAACCGTCGCCTCCCTTCAGGTCCCCTACATCCTGATGCACATGCGTGGCACCCCCGCCACCATGCAACTGCCAGAGAATACCCAATATGCCGACCTCGTCGACGACCTCGCCGACTATTTCTCCTCCCGTCTTGCCGAATTGCAGGCATTGGGTGTCCGCGAGGTCTGTCTCGACCCCGGTTTCGGCTTTGCCAAGACCCTCGACCAAAACCACCAGCTCCTCCACCGCCTGCCGCGATTGATGGCCCATTTCCCTCAATACCCCTTCCTCATCGCCCTTTCCAACAAGTCTATGATAACCCGCAGGATGCCATCATACCCGCCAGCCCAAATCTTCTCCGAAATTCCCGACTCCGAGTGGGGCACCCTCGCGCTCAACACCCTTGCCCTGCAGGCTGGGGCCTCCATGCTGCGCGTCCACACCCCGCGTCCCGCCCGCATCGCCATCGACCTATTATTTAAAGGTTAGATGTTAGAGTTGAGAGTGGCTGACGCACCTAGCCTCTAACCACTAACCCTTTTTCATTTGTCGAATCACCAATCACAATTCACCATTCACTAATCACCAATCACCAAATACCCATGCCTTTCCCCGAAATCCGTTTTGTCGACATCCTCGACGTCCTGTTGGTAGCCGTTCTGGTCTACGAGCTCTACCGCCTGGTCAAGGGCACCAACGTCATCCGCATCTTCTGGGCCGTGGTCGCCATCATCATCTGCTGGCGCCTCTCCGACCTCTTCAACATGCGCTTCTGCTCCCAAATATTTGGTGGCATAATCAGCATCGGCATCATCGCCCTAGTCATCGTCTTCCAGCCCGAGGTGCGCAAATTCCTCCTCCTCATCGGCACCAAGACCCAGCTCACTGGCGACACCGTCGTTAAGCGTTTCCAGTTCTGGCGGCGCGACGTTGGCAAACGCTCTGGCATCAACCTTGACCCCTACATCCAGGCCTGCATGCACATGTCGTCGAGCAAGACCGGCGCCCTGCTCATCTTCCAGCGTTCCAACTCGGTAGAAGAGTTGGTGCGCACTGGCGAAGTCATCAACGCGCTAGTCTCCGCTCCGCTGCTCGAGACCCTCTTCTTCAAAAACTCTCCCCTCCACGACGGCGCAGTCATCGTCAAGGACAACACCGTCCTTGCCGCCCGCTGCATCCTGCCCGTCACCTCGCGCACCGACATCGACCCCAACCTCGGCCTGCGCCACCGTAGCGCCATCGGTGTCACCGAGCAGCTCGACGTGGTCAGTGTCATCGTCTCCGAAGAAACCGGTGCCATCTCCTACGCCCTCGAAGGCGAAATTCACCACAATGTCTCCCCCGCCCAGCTGCGTCAGGCACTTGAGCAACTCCTCGACAATTCGCATGGAATTTAATAGTTATATCGAAAAACGATAATATTTTTTCTAGTAGTTAAAGAAAAATTTGTATTTTTGCAACGTCAAAACAGGTGGATATTATTTGTATGATATAATCTATTGAAATGAAAAACAACAATATATCGCGTGTGCGGATGCTCTACGGACTCTTCGGAGGCATACTCCTGATATGCCTGGGACTCTTCGTCAGCCATATTTTTTATGCCGAAGAGGAGCCGTTGGTAGGCGAACTCACCGCCTTCAACAGCAAGTACGCCTTCACCGTCACCGACCTCCGTGGCCCCGCTCAGCTCTACGCCATCGAGCACCCCATCGAAGGGGTCCCCCAAGGCATCTCCGCACATGCCCATGTCAACCGTTTCGACGTCGACTGCTACACCGACGACGAGGTTATCGGCAATGACCCCCGCCTCCACTGGGCGACGGCCATGCAGCTCGTCGCCATGGTGGTGTTCGCCGCCATCGTGGTGCTCGTAGTTTCCGCCCTCATCGTCTTCTATCGCAGTGCAGAGCAGGGCAGGGTCTTCCCCCGCAAATGCGTCACCCTCCTGCTTGTCATCGGGCTGCTGCTGGTGCTGCTCTCCCTCAGCGTCGACACCCAGACCTACCTCGAGCGTCGTCTTGCCCACGACCTTCTGGCTGGCAGCCAGTGGGTGCCGCAGACACGCTACACCATTCATTTCACACGCATCTTCTTCGGCCTCACCATCATCTTCCTCTCCCAGATTATCCGTATCGGCCGCGAAATGCAAGACGAACAGGAGCTGACGGTATGATAATAGTAAACCTCGACGTGATGATGGCGAAACGCAAGATTTCGCTTTCCGAGCTGGCCGAACGTGTCGGTCTCACCACCGCCAACCTCTCCATCCTCAAAACCGGCAAGGCCCGCGCAGTCCGTTTCAGCACCCTCGACCGTATCTGCAAGGTTCTCAGATGCCAGCCTGGCGACATCTTGGAATACCGCGACGAATCTATAATTGATAAAGATTGGTAGCAACCCTCCGACCACTTCGATAATTCCGACCACTCAGAATACACTGAAAATTTTATAAATAACAATTCAATCAACAACAAAACAACATGAAAAAACTTTTCACCCTCATCATGCTTCTCGCCCTCGTGGGCAGCATGACCTTTGCCCAGACTAAGCCGGCGAAGGAAAAGAAGACCGACCTCACCGAGAAGGTGCCGGTCGACAAGAAAGTGCGCATTGGCAAGCTTGCCAACGGCATGACCTACTACATCCGTGCCAACAAGAAGCCGGAGAACCGCGTGCAGTTCCGTCTGGTGACCAACGCCGGCTCGGTGCTGGAGGACGACGACCAGCAGGGCCTCGCCCACTTCTGTGAGCACATGGCCTTCAACGGCACCCAGTACTACAAGGGCAACGAGATGATCAGCACCCTGCAGAAGAACGGTATCGAGTTCGGTCGCGGCATCAACGCCTGGACCTCGTTCGACGAGACGGTCTATTACGTTGAGCTGCCCACCGACAATGCCGACCTGGTGGAGATGGGTTTCAAAATCCTCGACGGCTGGGCCAGCAAGCTCCTCTTCGACAACGAGGAGATTGAGCACGAGCGTGGCGTCATCCTCGAAGAGTGGCGTGGCGGCCTCGGCGCTCAGGAGCGTCTCCGCAAGGCCACTTGGCCCATCATGCTCAAGGGCTCGAAGTATGCCGACCGCCTGCCTATCGGTCTGGAGGAGGTCATCCGCACCTTCCAGCGTCCCGTCATCACCCGCTTCTATAACGACTGGTACCGTCCCGACCTGCAGGCCGTCGTCATCGTCGGCGATGTGGATGTGAACGCAATGGAAGCCAAAATCCACGAGTACTTCGACAGCCGCAAGGCTCCCGTCAATCCCCGTCCCCGTCCCGAATTTGACATCCCCGGCAATGTGGAACCCCTCGTGGCTATCGCTACCGACAAGGAGGCTACCGGTGCCAGCATGTTGCTCTTTTGGAAACATGCCAAGGCTCCGCAGGGCACCGTGGGCGACTATCGTGCCAGCATGATCCGCAACCTCGTGAGCAGCATGCTTGACGAGCGTTACAACGAACTTGCTGAGAAGGCCACCGCTCCCTTCCTCTATGCCGGAGCCGGCTATCATTCGTTCTTAGGTCGCAGTTGTGATGCCTTTATGGGTCAGTGCGCTCCGAAGGAGAACCGTGCACTAGAGGCCACCGAGGCTGTCCTTGCCGAAATCTTCCGCGCCGAGCAGCACGGCTTCACCAAGGGCGAGTTTGAGCGTGCCAAAGAGTCGATGCTCGAAAGCTACCGCAAGAGCGCCAAGGAGGCCAACAAGACCAACAGCAACAACTTCGCTCAGGAATACACCAACAACTACCTCGAAGGTGAAGTCATCCCCGGCATTATGAAGGAATATGCCTACGCCAAGGAGTTCCTTGCTGAGGAAGGCGGCAACGCCATCACCCTCGACGAGTGCAACCGTCTCATCAATGAGTGGGTGACCGACGAGAACTTCGTCTATTACCTCACCGCTCCCAAACAGGATGGCTATAAGGTGCCCAGTGAGAGCGAAATCCTTGCCATCTACAACCGCGCCCGCAAGGCCAAATATGATGCTTGGGTCGACAACTTCAAGGACGAGCCCCTCTTTGCCAAAGAGCTGCCCGCCGTCACCCCCAAAGTCACCAAGACCAACACCGTGCTCGACTACAAAGAGTACACCTGCCCCAACGGCGTGAAATTCATCGTCAAGAAGACCACGCTCAAGGACGACGAGATTCAGATGAACTCCTATGCATGGGGCGGCACCTCGCTCTATAGCGATGCCGAATTCTTCAACGCCTCCACGGCTGCCAGCTTTATCGACGATGCCGGTATAGCCCAGTTCAGCAGCACCCAGCTCACCAAGAAATTGAAAGGCAAGAACGTCTCCATCAGCCCCAACATCAGCAGCCAGACTCAGGGTTTCAGCGGCTACTGCGTACCTAAGGACCTCGAGACCATGCTCCAGCTCCTCACCCTCTACTACGAGGCTCCCCGCAAAGACAAGGAGTCGTTCGACAAGAACATCGACCAGATGCGCAACCAGTATAAGTTCATCGGCGAGAACCCCCAGTATGTCTTCATCAAGAAGTACATTGAGATGTCGCGTCCCGGTGACCCCCGCGCCATCATCATCCCCACAGAGGAGCAGATGAACAGCCTCAACCTCGACCTCATGTACAAAATCTTCCGCGAGCGTTTCAGCAATGCCGCCCACCAGACCTTCTTCTTCGTGGGTAACATCGAGGATGCCGACATCGACCTTATCGCCAAGTACCTCGGCAACCTGCCTACCACCAAGGCCAAGCCCGAAAGCTGGAAGAAACTCAAAGACTACACCTTCAAGGGCACCCCGCGCGCCACAGCCTACAAGGGCACCGACAACCAGGGCATCATGCTCATGACTGGCACCACCAAGGGCTACAAGCACAGCGTCAAGAATGCCGAAATCATCGACCAGCTCAGTGCATGCATGGAAATCACCGCCCTCGAAATCATCCGTGAGAAGATGGGCGGCACATACAGCCCCAGTGTCAGCGTAGACTACAGCCGTCTGCCCGAGCAGGAGGTAGACTGGACCTTCTACATCAACTGCAACCCCGACAGCACCCAGCTCATTGAGAATGCCGCTATGGAAATCCTCAACAAGTACATCAAAGAAGGCCCCGATGCCGAGACCCTCGCCAAGGTGCAGGAACAGCAGATTATCAACCGTCAGAACGCCAAGCAGAACAACAGTTTCTGGATGAACCAGATAATGGGCAGCTACCGCTTCAACGAGAGCCGCGACTATGTGGTCGACGGCTACGAGGCCATTGTCAAATCCGTCACCGCCAAGGAGATTCAGGCTGCCGCCAAGAAGTTCATCGACCTCAAGCACTACCTCGTCGTCTTCCTCAAACCCGAGGCAAGCGAGTGAAGAGCGAAAGGGTCGTGACCCTATCGCTCTTCCGGGCAACCTAGGGCTCACGCAGCAAGCCCGAAGCAAGCGAGTGGGACTCGCGACCGAATGGGAGCAAGTCCACTCCATTCGAGTGATAACAATGAGGGCTCACCCCCTCCCAACTTTAAACAACAAACAAACAGAGCGGCCGTCCGCAATCGGACGGCCACTCTTTTATTATTCCCCCATCCACACCCCCCACTTCGCCCTCCTCCCTACCGATTCTTACCGATTCCTACCGATAAGGACGCATTTCTAGGCTATAGGGGCGAAGAAGAATGGATGAACGATGCCCCAAAATACGGCGGTTGGTAAAAGCCAGGTGGGATTAAGGGCGGGGTTTATAGAGGAAAAATGGCTGTAAAAAATGTTAAAATAGAAAAATGTGTTAAATAATCGTAAAAAATGGCGGAAAAATGTTAAAAAATGACACTTTTTTGATCTTTTCGGGTCTATTATGTAGAGGGTGTATTTTTTGAAAGGTAGAGGTTGTCGGGGCTGGCACCGGTGTCTGTCCCGTACTGGGTGGAAGCAGCAGCGTATTGGGGGTGAAGGCAGAAGAGGAGAGGGGCGCTAATAAATGTTTATTGTCGAGATGCGATGTCGGATATTGTCATTGTTTCGCACCTTCTGTATAGTGGATGGCAAAAAATTAAATGGGGGAGTTGTGTCCTTCTCGAAAGGGGATTTTGTGTGGAGGTGTTTTTGTTTGGGAATAACGATAATGTAAAATATTGATATGATGAGATGCTCTATTATTATTTTGACAGCCTTGGCGGCGGCGGTGCTGCCGTTGGCGGCCGTGGCGCAGGACACTGTGTATTACTGCGACTTCGACCACCCGTCGGACACGGCGGGCTGGCAGCTGGAGAACGGCGGTCAGACGAATTACTGGACCTTCGGCACCATACCCTCCGAAGCGTCGGAGGGCGGCAGGCTGTATGTGACGTGGGACCACTACGAGTCAAACAGGTCAAACACCTACAACCCTTACATGGGTAGTGTCGTCTACGCCTATAGGCGGGTGGTGCTGCCAAGGGGTGTCTGCCATTACAGCTATGACTGGCGTTGCAATGGAGAGGAATACTCTGGTGCAGATTCGGTGGACTATCTGCGTGTGTTTTTGATGCCGGATACGAGGGCGCCGATGGCGGGTCTGTTCCTCATTGGGTCGGTCATTGGTGCTACCAGGGAATTGCAGGCACTACCGCCGGACTGTGTGCCGCTCGACGGTGGAGGCCCTCTTTGCAGAGTTTCCACATGGCACACGATGGAGGGCGAGACGGTTGTGGAGGAGGCCGACACTTTCTACTTGGTGTTTATGTGGTATAACGACGATAATACGGGCGGACAGCCGCCTGCGGCCGTGGACAACCTGCTTTTCGTCAGGCCGGAGTGTCCCATGCCGACAGGGCTCTATGCCGACCCGTTGACATCCACCTCGTTCACCCTCCATTGGAACGATTTGAGCGAGGGCGGTGCTACGGAGTGGTTGGTGGAACTGGATTTGGCTAACCAGACTTATGGACAGGGAGTGTCCTACAGTGTGAATAGCGCGCAGGCCGTGTTTGCCTCGCTCACTCCCAATACGGACTATCGTGTATACGTCCGCACTGTATGCGTTTTGGACACGACCGACACGGTGTCGCTGCCGGTGCATACGCCTTGTGTGCCGATTGTGGCGCTGCCGTATGTGGAGGATTTCGAATCGGTGCCTTCGTCGGGTTTTGTGCCTTGTTGGCAGAGGCTGTTGACGGGTGGCAGTTTATCGACCACGGTTTTGTCCGGCGACGGAAGGGTGCTCCGCTGGTCTACGGCGGCAAATTCGTATCGTTATGCGGTGCTGCCGGGCATCGACGGCGATGTGTTGGATATTGGCGGGCTGCAGCTGTCGTTCCGGTGTAGGGTAAATTCTCCTATATCCCGTTATATTGAGGTGGGGGTGATGACGAATCCGATGGATGAGGGTACCTTCGAGACGGTGGGCGGTGTGCGTGTGGATTCGGAGATTTGGGAGGATTATGTGGTGGAGTTTTTGAACTATGGGGATGCGGGTGTCAGGGATTCTGGGCAGGTGCTGTATATTGCCATTCGCGATACGGGTAGCGTCGCAGATGACGGGCATGGCAGCCTGTTTTTTGACAATGTGGCTATTGAGGCCATGACACCGTGCCAGCAGGTGCGCCGACTGTCGGTTGGCCAGGTGGGCACGGTGGGCGCACTGTTGGAGTGGGACGTGTGTCCTGGCACTGTGAATGAGCCCGACTATTATGAGGTGCGGGTGGGGCAGGCGATGTCGCCGTCGAGTTCCGGCGGTGTGGGGACGCCGCCCGACAGTTGCCTGCGCCTCGCCTGTACCGAGTCGTGCTGCCAGTTTTCGGGATTGGTGCCGGGTACGGTATACAGGGCATGGGTGCGGGCTCATTGTGGGGACGACAGCCTCAGCGTATGGGATACCGTGGGTTTCACAACCCTGTCGCTCCCATGCGCGGAGGGCGACACGGCCACTGCCGACACGGTGCAGTGCGACTCGGGCGCATACCTGACGATGGGTGTGCCGGTGTCGTATTATTATCCCTATTCGCTTTGCCAGAGTATCTATACAGCCGATACGTTGACGGCCCACGGGGCTGACACGGGGCTGATATCGGGCATGGACTATATTTTTACGAACAATGCCCGTGACATGATTATTTCCATCTATGTTGCCACCACTTCGGCTTCAAGCTATGCGTCGGCAGAGGATATGGAGGAGGTGTTGGATGGTCAGCGAGTGTATGGTCCTGCCCTTCACGCGGCGGGTACGAGCGGCATGGTGCATTTCGAATTCGACCGTCCATTCTCGTGGGATGGCGTGGGCAATTTGGTCGTCACCATGATGGTGAACGATGCCGACACCTCTGCGCTGCAGTCGTCGCTATTCTATGGGTACAGCGCTCTGACGGATGTGAATAGCACGGTGTACAGCTACTTGATTTACAATCCTTTCATTCCTGCCAACGCGGCATCGGGTTCTGCTGCCGTGAGCCACTACCGTCCGACTGTACGGTTCCATTTCATGCAATGTAGTAGAGAGGCACAGTGTGTGGCTCCCACCCTCACGGTAAGGCAGATGGAACCTTATGCCGCCCATCTCGAATGGATACCTGGTTATGGGGAGACCAGTTGGGATGTGTTTTACAAGCTGCGGGGCGACAGGGCGTGGACCGTGGCGGCAAGGGGTGTCGACACCAACTACTATTGTCTCACTCCGCTCGAGGCATTCAGTTCCTACGAGGTGAGGGTCGTGCCTCTCTGTGGCGACACAATGGCATACGCCCGTGCCACATTCTCCACCCAGTGCGCACCTGTCGGGTTGCTGCCGCTGATGGAAGATTTTGAGCATTTCACGGCCTCTTTGGTCTGGGAAGACCCATTCGAGCCCTGCTGGCATCGCAGCATGTTCCCACCCTTCCCGTTTGTCAGCAATGCGTATGCCCACAGTGGGCAGTGGTCGATGGGGTTGCACACCGATGGGTCGACTCGGCGATGCTATATTGCCACGCCTGTGATGGACATGGATGTAAGCACGCTGCAGGTGCAGTTTTTTGCATACGATATGGGGCGTGTGGGCTATTTCCCCCTAATTGTAGGCGTGATGGACGACCCAGACGATTGTGGCACCTTTGTGGAGGTGGCACGAGTGACTAATGCTGTGCCGCAGCAGTGGGTGATGCATGAGGTGCCCTTGGACAGTTACCGGGGCGAGGGTCGGCATGTGGCCCTGATGACGGAGGGATGGCTTGGACCTCAGTACTACAATATGATGTATGTCGACGACCTGACTATCGACCTCCTGCCCTCCTGCCCGCGTCCGCGAATGGTGACGGTGGACCGCATCGGTCTGACGACGGCTGTGGTGCAGTGGGATGGGAACCGTGTGCGCAACTACGAGGTGGAGTACGGCCCTGCGGGATTTGTGCTGGGCACGGGCAGCGTGGTGGGCACGACGCTGGACAGCGTCCGGCTGACAGGGCTCAGCCATTCCACGCGCTACGATGTCTATGTGCGCGCCATCTGTGGCGAGGACAGCTCGCAGAGGTCCTTGGTCGTCTCGTTCGTCACGGAGTGTGGCGAGATAGAGAGTCTGCCCTATGTTCAGGATTTTGCCCATCTGGGTGTGGGTGAGGGGTCGCGGCCTCCCTGCTGGGAGTGCGGCGGCAGGGACGGATATCCATACGTAGTGGAGGATTTGGGCGACGGGTCGCAACGACGCTTGTTCTGCATGCCGGCATCGCCTACTAGGGCGTATGCCATACTGCCTGCCGTCGACACGGTGCGTTTCCCCCTCTCGTCGTTGCAGGTGTCCGTCAGGGCACATAGCGATGCCGAGTATTCTGTAGCCCGTTCGCACTACCTGATTGTCGGTGTGTGCCAAACTGAGGGCGACATGCTTTCGTTCAGCCCGATTGACACCATTGCGCTCACGCCCCAGCCCGTCGTCTATGAGGTGCCGCTTGTGGGGGCTGTGGGACTGGGACGGTATGTCACCTTTGTGTCTATGCCACTGGATGGTGCATACCACAACACGGTGTATCTCGACAGTGTCGCCATCGAACCCATCGGTTCATGCCAACGTCCCTATAGCCTCACGGCCAATAGCCCATCGGCCACCACTGCCCACCTTGCATGGAGGAGCCGGGGTGCCTCGGCCGGATGGCAGGTGGAATATATGCCACACGGAGCGGCATTGGGCACAGGCACACGTCTTGTTGCCACCACCTCCTCGTTGGCGGTTGCGGGGCTAACACCTGCCACAGGCTACGACTTCTATGTGCGCAACCTGTGCCCTTCGGGCGATACGTCTGAATGGTGCAGTGCTCCAGGATATTTCGTCACCCAACAGGTCCCGGCGTCTGTTCCTTACGACTACGACTTCGCATCGATGAGCGAATGGGGCTGCTGGCAGACGCTCTCGAACGGAATAGGCTGGTATCGTGGCACGGTGGACGGACGGGCTGATCCGTGTATGTACATTTCTGCCGATAGTGGCAGCACCCGCAGTACACTCTCCCACGTGATTGTTAACGCCGTAGCCTATCGCGACATCGACTTTGGAACTGTCGATACCAGTTTCGTCCTTTCGTTCCGTGCTATTATCGACGGTGTGCACACTGGCAATCTCTATTACGACGGTCTGGCCGTTTTTCTCACCGACCCTGCCCTCCCACTGTTAGCCCCCTCTGCTGTGGCAACCCAGTCGCCGTGGGGTCAGTTGGGAGACCTTGTGCCCGTTGTCAATATCTCTGGTGCTCATCCGTGGAGTGACTATTCTGCCGTTCTTGACAGCATCTCGGGTGTGCACCGATTGGTGTTCTATTGGTATGGATGTACTGACTACTCACCGTTGTTGAGCGTTGTCACGGGACAACCCGCCGCCATCAGCGATGTCAGTATCCAACATCCCCAATGCCAGCGACCCTACTCCGTACGTGCCACTAACGTCACTGCAGTCTCAGCCATCGTCCGTTGGCATGGTGATGAGGAGGCCGACTACCGTGTGCAGCTATACGAAACGGGAGGTGCGCTTCTTTCATCCGATACGGTGCATGACACACATTTCCAGTATCTGAACCTCCTACCCGGCACCACCTACAAGGTGCGAGTGAGCCGACTCTGCGACGGTTCGGTGATTCACGCGTCGACTCTCTATGTTTTTTCCACATTAGCCTGTAGCGGAGGCATGACTGATACCGTCGGCAATCCTCAAAGCATGTACGGTTCGTATGTTATGCCCATCCATCTCTTCTACCCATACAGTTACACCCAGCAGATTATTCTTGCATCCGAGCTGCAGGGCCGTGGCGAGATAACGGCCATTAACTTCCTCTACGGCTCGTCCTATTCTGTCGAAGGCAAGACAAACTGCACTATCTATCTTGGACATACCACGCTCAGCGAATTCTCGTCAACCAGCGATGTGGTGCCGTCTACAGACCTGATGCCGGTCTATATAGGCAACCTCAACTGCTCGCGTGGGTGGAACCGGATTGTGTTCGACAGTCCATTTCCTTACGACGGCAGCAGCAACATCGTTGTAGCCATCGACGACAACTCCCAGCATCGGCTTAGCGGCAACCGCTATTTTGTGACCACCTATTCCAATTCCATGACAGTCTCCTTCTATAGCGACAGCGAAAATATTGATTGCTCGTCCGCAGGGACTCTCCACGGCGGTTTGGTCGACGGAGCCTTATGCGATTATCGCTGTGTGATGACGGTCGAGATGTGTCCGTCAAACAGCTGCCTGCCACCACAACTTCTTGCGCCACGGGTGAGTACCGACGATGTCACCGTGCGTTGGCGTCGGAGACGGGAGGTGTCTGATGGCGATACTGCTGCCAGCCGATACCTTTTCGGCTACCGTCGTGCCGACCGAGACTTCTGGATTGAGAATAATGTGCCTCTTACTGACACTAGCTACACGGTCACCCGCTTTGAGTTTGGGTACGATTATGTCTATCATGTGCGTCAGTATTGCGATACCACTAGTGTGTCCAACTGGGCGATGGGGTCGTTCAACACGGCCGATATACCCTGCCTGCCGCCGTTGGGCTTGCAGGTGTCGGAAGTGACTGGCAGTACGGCTCTCTTGAGGTGGACACCCGATGGCAACAACATCAGCTACCGTGTGCACGTGTGGGGGCCGTCGTACGACACCATTGCCAACACCATCCTGGCCAGATGCCGCCTGTGGAACCTCAATCCCGCTGCGCGCTACCGTGCTGCCGTGGAGGTGACGTGCGAGTATGTTGACGAGCCCAGTCAGTGGAGCGACACCATCACCTTCGAGACTGCCACCTGCCCCGATGCCACGGGCCTCGCCGCCCTGGAGGTGGGCGGCAACAGCGTGCTGCTGGACTGGGAAGCGGGGAGTGGGGGAATGGTGTCTCCGCAGTCGTGGCAGGTGGAGTGGGGGCTGCAGGGTTTCGACCAGGGCACGGGCGTGATGGTTGAGGCCGACCACCATCCTTTTCTGCTCACGGGCCTCACGGGCGAGACGACCTACGACATAGTGGTGCGCTCCGTATGCGGCGACAGTTTCTATGGCGAGAACTGGACTCCCCGCCTCACCGTCACCACCACCTACAGCGGCATCGGCGACGCGGAGGACGACTCTCGGGTGCAGATCCTTCCCAATCCCACCACGGCAGATGTGGTGCTCCACCTGCCCGCCGCCTGTGGGGTGGTCAGGGTGGAGGTTGTCGACATGGCCGGAAGAGTGTGCTTGGCCACGACGATTCCCAATCAGACAACCACGGTCGCCCTCGCCACCTCGCAGCTGCCGCAAGGGGCTTACTACGTGCGCGTGACGGGTGGGAGAATTAATGTGGTGAGGAGGATTATTAAATTGAATGGTGAATAGTGATTCGACAAATGTGGTGATTAGTGAATGGTGAATTGACAATACATATGTCCTTTCACAATTCACACATCACAATTCACACATCACTCATCACTAAATCCAACTTTCATCTTATTGTCAGTCTTTGTAGATTTCGTGCAGCTCTACTTCGTAGATGACGGGGGTGTAGGGGGGGATTCCGTTGGCTCCGGTTACGAGCTGGTAGGGGAAGTAGAAGCGGTATTTGCTGCCGGCGTTCATCATTTTCATTCCGTCGAGGAGCCCTTCGAACATGGGCGAGCCGAGCACGTGGATGATGGGTTCGCGCACGCCGTAGGTCTGCTCGATGAGGCGGCCAGTGATCATTTCTGTCCCTTTGAAGTCGAAACGTATGCGCTGGCCTTCTTTGGCGTTGGGGCCGCTGCCCTTGCGCAGCTCTTCGTAGCAGTAGCCTTTGGGGGCCTGCTTGATGTTGGGGTTGTCGGCTACGAGCTTGGCGAGGTATTGCTGCTGCTGGCTGTCGGCTTGCTGGCCGGAGGCTTTGGCTTGGTCGCGGGTGTGTTTTTGGGCAAGGAATGCGATGTAGTCGCAGGCGGCTTGGTAGGTTTGTTCGTCGAGGGGCTGTTTGCCGCCGCTCAGGGTGTTTTCGAAGGCCTGGCGGACGATTTTCTGGTCGAATTGGTAGAAGCCGCTTTGGGCTGTCTGTGCGAGGCTCATGCCCATGGCCCAGCTGAGGGTGTCCTGCTGGTTGTGGAGAACGGTGTGTTCGGGGGTGTTGCCGCAGGAGGTGAGGAGGGCGAGGATGAGGATTGCTGGAATGACGGATTGTTTCATTTTTTATTGTTTGATTTTTAATGTTTTTGTGATTTGTGATTGGTGATTGGTGATTCGACAAATGTGGTGATTAGTGAATGGTGATTTTAGTGATTAGTGAATTGTGAAAGGACATATGTATTGTCTATTCACCATTCACGAATCACTCATCACTCATCACTTTCCGCGGCCTTGGAAGATGATGCCGATGGTGTAGATGAGTATTTTGATGTCGGTGGTGACGGACATGTTTTCGAGGTAGAGGAGGTCGTATTTGAGGCGTTCGCACATTTCGTCGACGCTGCTGGCATAGCCGTATTTGACTTGCCCCCATGAGGTGATGCCGGGCTTGATGCGTTGGAGGAGGAGGTATTCGGGGCAGCGGCGGACGATTTGGTCGATGTAGAACTGTCGTTCGGGGCGGTAGCCGACGATGGACATGGTGCCTTTGAGGACGTTGTAGAACTGGGGGATTTCGTCGAGGCGCACTTTGCGCATGAAGCGACCGAAGGGGGTGATGCGGGGGTCGTCGTCGCGCGAGAGGGCGGGGCCGCAGGCTTCGGCGTCGGTGTACATGGTGCGGAATTTGTGCATCTTGAAGGGTCGGCCTTGGTAGCCGATGCGCTCCTGGGTGTAGAAGACGGGGCCGGGGCTGGTGCATTTGACGATGATGGCGGTGATGAGGAAGACGGGCGAGAGGAGGATGAGGGCGAGGAGGGAGAGGAGGATGTCGAAGAGGCGCTTGACGCTGTATTGCCATTCTTCCATGAGGCGGGTGTTGATGGTGATGAGGGGGGAGTGGAAGATGCTGTCGACGCGCACCATGCCGAGGATGATGTCGCGGGCGTCGGGGGTGATTTTGATGATGACGTCGCCGCAGCCGTCGAGGGTGCGCAGTATTTGCTGGAGGTGCTGCTGTTCGTTGTCTTCGACGGCGATGATGACTTCTTCGATGTGGTGGTCTGCAATGAGCTGACGGACGCTGGCTACGGTACCCAGACAGGGGATGACGGAGGCAAGGCGGCTTTCTTCTGGTGGAGAGTTGTAGGGGCTGACACCGGTGTCTGCCCTTACTGAAGGTTGAAAAGAGATACTCCCCCGCTTTGGAGAAACGTCCACTGGATGTTCCTCTCCCCTCTCAAGAGGATTAAGGATGTCTGGCGGACATACGTCTGTCTCATTCGGATGTTTTCCCACTTTTTCAATTTCCACGTATCCGGCAAAGATGTTGCCGGAGTAGGTTTCTTGGTTTTCGAGGTCGAGGTAGGTTTGGTAGGCTTTGTTGTGGCTGCCTATAAGCAGGGTGGGGAAGCCTATCTGGCGGCGGTGCACTTTGCGGACGGTGGAGGAGGTCTGTATGACGCGACAGAGGTAGGTGAGGCCGAAGTGGACGGCGAAGAGGAAGAGGAAGGAGAGGTAGTAGCCCCTGTAGTTGCCTACTTGGTCGTCGATTAGCAGTGCGAAGAAGAGCACTACCACGCCGATGAGGCTGGCGGTGAGGGTTTGCTGGAATTCCTTGAGGCGAGATTTGCGGAGCACGTTTTTGTAGGTGCCTTGGAGGGCGTAGAGAGCGAGCCAGCCGAGGGGGACGATGACGATGCCGCGCCAGAAGTTGGCGTCGGCGAATACCTGCCCGATGTCGGGCAGGCGCAGGTTTTCGAGCCCTATCTTGCGGAAGATGAAGAGCAGTGCCCACGCAAGCATGGCGCTGAGGATGTCGAAGAGGATGTATCGGAGGGCGATGCGCAGTTCGGGAGGGTGGTGCACGGCGGTGTGTTGTTTGTGGTTGGGGGTCATGTGGTGGTAATCACTTTTATGTTGTCGATGAGTATGTCGCCTTCGATGCCTTGTTCGTTGACGACTTGGAAGTAGACTGAGATGGGTGTGCGATAGAGGAACTGGCTCCAGGTGCGGCCGAGGTTGACGTACATCTTGTTCCAGCGGTCTTTGGGGTTGATGCACATGACTGACTTGGAGGTGATGGTGCTGCCTTCGGTGGTGGAGAATCCCAGCATGTGGATGTAGAGGGGGAGGTCGGTCTTGTATTCTAGTTCCATGTAGAGGATGCGGGCGTTGGCGGGGTCGAACTCGCTGCTGTCGGTGAAGCCGAAGGTGAGGATGGAGTCGGTGGCATTGACGTGTACGCGTCCGTAGCCCTGGCCGGTGCAGGCACCGGTGGGGTCGTTGTTCACCCAGATGACGTTGCTGTCGAAGCAGGTGGCGAAGCTGGTGGGCTCGAAGTAGCATTCGGCCAGCACCCGCAGCCGGTTACCCTTGGGGTAGTAGTGGGTGTGCAGCTGGTAGCGGCCGGTGGTTGGGTCGTAGGTGCCCAGAAAGGTGGTGTCTTCGGCGGTGAGGGGGACGTCTTCGAGCCGGATGGGTTGGTAGAAGGGGTAGTCGATATGGGCACCGCCTACGCCGTTCTGCTTGACGGCGGGGTTGATGGTGAGGTACTTCATCTTGCCATGCCGCAGGATGGGCACGGTGCAGGGCAGCTCGTAGGCCCCGAGCTGGGTTTCGGAGGCATCGCCTTCGAAGTAGCACACCAGCTCCACCACGTCGATGTCGGAGGTGTAGAATCCGTCTTCGTTGGAGGGTGCATTTTGCGCTTGGCGCACCACGTCGATGCTGCCGATATGGATAAAGGCGGGCACGGTGACATCGCCTTGGAACTTCTTGCACGAACTGAGTGTCAGTAGTATTAATGCCGTCGCGGCAATCGTGCGGATGCTATTTCTTGAAAAATTCATACGAATAAGTAACGCCTTATTGTTTTTTTTAGTATCTTTGCATCGAAAAATATTGAATATTATGAAAGAACTTTCGATGCATGTGTATGATTTAATGGAGAATTCCACTGCGGCAAATTCTACCGAAGTCAGGCTAACTATACGCGACAGCATCCGCGACAACGATTTTCACTTCACCATTGAGGATAACGGCAAGGGCATGTCGCCCGAGTTTCTTGCCAAGGTGACGGACCCCTATACCACCTCTCGCACCACCCGTAAGGTGGGACTGGGGCTGCCCCTCATCAAGATGAATACCGAGAATTGCGGCGGGGGCATGCAGATTACTAGCGAGGTGGGCAAAGGCACGCGGCTGGAATTTTGGTTTCAGCACAACCATTGGGACCGCCCGCCGATGGGCGACCTCACGGGGACGTTGGTCATGCTCGTCTCGCAGCATGAGGATATCCATTTCATCATCACCTATACCACCGACGAGGGCGAGTTTGTCTTCGACACCGACGAGATTAAGGAGGCCCTCGACGGCATGAGCATGAACGACCTCACCATCATCCGCTACCTCAAGGAGATGGTGGCGGAGAACCTGGCCGAGATACACGCTAACGAATGAGACGCATAGGAGTACTTTCCGACACACACGGCGTGGTGCCTAAGCAGGTGTATACTTTCTTTAAGGATTGCGACGAGCTGTGGCATGCTGGCGACATGGGTCGTGGCGTTTACGAGGAGTTGAGCCGCTTTAAGCCTCTCCGCGCAGTCTATGGCAATATGGACGACTACGACCTGCGCTATCGGGTGCCCGGTTCCAACCTCTTCACTTGCGAGGGGCTCAAGGTGCTGATTACCCACATTGGCGGCTGGCCCGGTCATTATCCCCCTGCCATACTTAAGGTGTTGCAGCACGACCGTCCCGACATCTTCGTCTGCGGGCACAGCCATATCCTCAAGGTGATGTACGACAAGGAGCTGAACATCCTCCATATCAACCCCGGAGCCGCAGGCCGACAGGGTTTCCACAAGGTGGGCACCCTTGTGCGCTTCACCATCGACGGCAGCCCCAAAGACCTGGAGATACTGGACTTTGATAAATTGGGGATTGGGGTTAGAGGTTAGAGAGAACCACTAATTATTCATTTTTTTGGAACACGAATAGCACAAATGGCGCGAATAATAATTCGTTAGATTAGTGAGATTCGTGGTCAAAACATATTTTTGGAGGTTACCTAGAGAATTCTCAATTTTTCATTTGTGCCAGCACCACGCCAACTATCACGATGGCGATGCCGATGGGTTTGCTCCACGACCATTGTTCCTGTCCAATCAGCAGGGCGGCAATCAGCGAGAACACGGGGATGGCGTTGGTGAAGATACAGGCGGGACTGGCCCCCAGCCGTGCCACGCCGATGTTGTAGCAGACGTATGCCAGCGTGCTGCAGAAGATGCCCAGCACCAGCAGCATCAGAATCATCTTGCCCGAATAGGAGAGCAGAGGCAGGCTCGCACCGTCGAACGCCAGCATGAAAGGAATGAAATAGAGGCATCCGAACATGTTTTGGTAGGCGGTGATGGTGAAAGGCCTGTAGCGGTCCACCAACTTCACCAGCACAATGGTGAAGAACACCGCTATCAGCACCGCACCCGCCAGCCATGCCAGCCCCACGGGGTTGGCATCCAAGTTCTCTTTTCCGCCAGGCAGTAGCATTACAGACAGTCCAATTAGCGACAGCACGATGCCTATGAGCGTCATCACTTTCACCTTCTCTTTGTACGCCACCGCCATGCCGAACGGCACAAACAGCGGTATCGTGGCAACCACAATCGAGGCCATGCTGCCGCTCACCAGCTGCACGCCGCTGGTCTCGCAGATGCTGTAGATGAAAGGCTCGAACAAAGCCAATAGCAGAAACCATGTCAGGTCGCCTTTTCGAATGGGTTCCAGTTTTTTGAACAGCAGCAGCATGGGAATCGTCACCACCGTAGCCAGCAGCAGGCGGAACGTAAGGATGATAAACACGGTGATATGCTCCTCCGTGCGGAAAAGCTCCTTGGTGATTATAAAGCTAACGCCCCACACCACGGCGGCAAACGCCAGCAGGACATATACGAGAGGTTTCTTCATAAAATGCTATTATTAACTTTCAATATTTTTACATGTCGTTCATGGATAGTCCGATGAGGCTGACTTCGTATCCCTTTAGATGCTTTTTTATGTGTTCGTACTTTGTGGCAAGTAGTTGGGCATCGTATTTCTTTGGATTCCGTTTCACTTCGGCAATAGTAGCATGTCGGTCGAGTCGTTCTAATGCTATCAGGTCTATTTCGTTCTCTCCTTGGCTGTCCCACCAATGCGACACCTCTGTCACCCGTTCTTTCTCTCCATACAGTTGGCGAAAATACTTTTCCAATACCGATCCGCTGAATTGTGCATATTCATTACGGATAGTCTCCTCAAGCAAATCCGTCTTGCCTAGCTCAACAAGAGAACGGTTACTTTCAATGAAACAGAACCAGAAGTTAAGGAAGCAGTCGTCAATATAGAACTTTACACCTTGACTGTTGGGTTTTGCCCACATGGGCCGACGCTTCTTTATCAGAGAGTATTCGGTTTCTAGCGTGTCGAGATACCGACCGGTGTTCTTCTTGATGATACTGTCAATTTCTGATTGGCTGGTCATGCCTGAAGCTATTAGTTGTAAGATGCTGTAATATATCTGAAACTTGCGTCCAAATTCGCCAACAAGCAACTCTGTTCCTTCTTCTAGAAAAATACTTGACGGGCGGCATACCGATGTCAACATATCTTCCCATGACTTGCATCCCTCATCCATCAGCTGTGCCACGTATTTTGCAACACCGCCTGTAATGGCATAGAGCATCAATAAGTCCTCGGAAGTGTAATCAGGATGATAGTCATTAAGAATCTGTTTCATTACAGCGATACTGAACGGTTTGAGTTCTATGCGGGCTGTCTTTCTGCCGAAAAGCGGTTCTTTGCGGTCTTCGAAGATTTTCTTCATCATGTTATTGATGCTGCCACAGGCGATAAGGTGCACATGCGTCTCTGTTTGATGCCTGTCCCATACCTTCTGTATGTCACTGATGATGCCGTCGCCAATATCTACTAGGCGTTGGAACTCATCAATGATGATGGTTAGCTTTCTACTTTTGCTATAAATTAGCAGCTCCTCTAGCAGATTAGCAAAAGAGTCTACCTGTCCGTGAATGTGCAAGCCTAGTACTTGTTCAGTTTGTTGCTGAAAACTTTGGCACTGGAGTAGTTCAGCCTTTTTACCAATAAAGAAATACAGGTATTGCCTTCCATCCAATGCGTATGTCATTAGGGTTGTTTTCCCTGTGCGCCGTCGCCCAATAAGCACAGTGAACTGTGCCGTCTCGTTAGCCAAATCGTCAAGCCTCTGCAACTCGCTTATTTCCTTCTCTCTATCGTAGAATTTCATCTTTACAAGTTTGTAATTTACAAACTATTAAATTTTCTGCAAAAGTACAACTTTTTTTTCAAACCATGAATTATTTCATGCACGTTATATATATTCACCATTCAATGTGCTGTACTAGAAATGTTTGCTTTTATACGTCTTCGAGGTGGATATGGTGTTAGAAGTAACCAGTATTAGCACGATGCGTCATAAAACGTCAATGTCACTCTCTGATTCAGATGAGTCCATGTCCTTTCTTTATATATTCTACAGTTATTCTATATTTATACCTTATTTATACTATACTAAGAATAGTATAAATAAGGTATAAATATAGGATAAATGAGGGAGGCACTGGGGTGTCGTGAAAAGAGAAGATGAGAAGGATGGTAGGATGGGAGGGGAGAGGAGGATTATGGTGATGAAATCTATGCTTTAGGGGCGTCGCCGCGGTCGACTACTAGTTGGCTGCCGGTGGTGCGGATGCGGCGGTCGAGGCAGACGCGGCATTCGGCGGCTTCGTCGCCGGTGCAGAGTTTGTTGTCGTAGAGGCTGTAGTCTTTGCGGTGGGCGCGGGGGCTGAGGTTGGGCATGACGACGTTGGCTCCGGCCAGGATGCCCAGTTCGCGGCCGCGGGGGTGTAGCGTGCCGAGGGCGGTGGTGGCGGGCAGGAGCACGGGGGGATGCAGCAGACGGATGAGTGAGAGCAGCCTCAGTGTGGTCTCGACAGAGCCTGCAGGACGGTCGGCAAAGGGGGTGCCGGAGGCGGGAATGAAGGGGCCGATGCCTACCATCTGGGGGTTGAAACTGCGGATGAGCTGGAGGTCTTTCCACAACGTTTCGACGGTCTGGTAGGGTGAGCCAACCATGAATCCACAGCCCACTTGGTAGCCTATCTCGCGCAAGTCCTGCAGGCAGCGTTGGCGGTTGTCGAAGCTCATCTCCGACGGGTGCAGGCGGGCGTAGTGGGCGGGGTCGGCAGTTTCATGGCGCAGCAGGTAGCGGTTGGCACCAGCGTCGTAGAGCCTTTGGTAGCTCTCCTTACTACGCTCGCCGAGCGAGAGGGTGATGGCGCAGTCGGGGTATTGCTGGCGGATGGAGGCGACGATGTCGCACATGCGGTCGTCGTCGAACCAGCCGTCTTCGCCGCCCTGCAGCACATAGGTGCGAAAGCCGAGGGCGTAGCCCTGCTCGCAGCAGTCCAGTATCTCCTCCTTGGTGAGGCGGTAGCGGTGCACGTCCTTCTGGCTGCGGCGGATGCCGCAGTAGAGGCAGTCGTTCTTGCAGTGGTTGGAGATTTCGATGAGCCCGCGCATGAATATCTTGTTGCCGTAGATGCTTTGTGCGGTGGCGTGGGCACGGTCGTAGAGGTATTGTATAGCGTCGCGGTCGTCGGTGGTGAGCAGGAGGGTGAGCTGCTCGAGGGTGATGTCGCGCGATGCGGCGATTTGGTTGACGATGTCTTTCATTACAATTTAAAATCGTATATGCCTTCTTGTGCGTTGCCTTGATAGAGGGTGAGGGTGCGCAGATGTGTGCCGACGGGGAGGTGTAGGGGGGAGGTGTAGAGTGGCGATTCGGGAGTGGGGTCGCTGCCGTCGGTGGTGTAGTAGACGTAGGTGTCTTTGACCTCGGTGGTGATGGTGACGAGGAGTCCGTCGGGCTCGGGTGTACGGGTGACGACGGGCTTGAACGAGCCAGAGCAGACATTGTAGCCGTTTGCGCGCAGGCGTGCTTTGTGGTGCTCGATTTTTGATTGGAAGTGGGACCAGTCCTTGCGTTCGCGGGGTGTCCATAGGCATTCGGCTATGGCGCAGAGGCGGGGCAGGAGTTGGTATTCGGCGCGGTCGTAAGTGGTGATGTAGTCGGTCCAGAGCATGCATTGGCCGCCGCGGATGTAGGGTTGGGCGTTTTCGGTGAGGTTGGAGGGGACGGGGTCGTACTGGTAGGCATGGAAGAGGGTGAGGTATTGTGGGAATGCTGCGGGTTGGTAGGTGGAGTCGGCCTGATAGCTTTCGAGGTTGCAGTAGGCGGGGTTGGCGGAAATGACGAAGTGTCCGCGAAGGGCGGCCACGAAGGCTGTGGTGTCGCCGCGCCAGGCCATGACGACGGGGGCACTGTCGGTCTGGCAGCAGTCCATTATCTCGTCCCACCCAATCATAGTTTTGCCTTTGCGTGCCAGCATGTCGCCCACTTGTGAAAGGAACCAGCCTTGCAGTTGGCTCTCGTTGGCGAGCCCCTGCTGGCGCATACGTGCCTGGCAGCGGGGGCAGGTCTCCCAGTTGGCCTTGTAGTTGGCGTCGCCTCCGATGTGGATGTATTCGGCAGGGAACAGCTGGCACACTTCGTCGATCACGTCGGCGACAAATTCCATCACCTGGTCGCTGCCGGCGCAGAGTATGGCCTTTTGAGGCCAGTAGGGTCCGATGGCGACGGTGTAGGGGTAGTCGTCGCAAGCCAACTCGGGGTAGGCGGCTAGGATGGCACTGGCGTGGGCAGGGAAGTCGATTTCGGGAATGACCTCGATGTTGCGCTGGGCGGCGTATTCCACTATCTCGGCAATTTCTTCCTTGGAGTAGAATCCGCCGTAGGTGGGCTCTTCGCCTGGCCGGGCGGGCTCCTCGTAGCCCCACGGCTGGTTGGTGCGGTCCACGTGCCACGAGCCGATGTCGTTCAGCTGTGGGTATTTGTCTATCTCGATACGCCACCCTTGGTCGTCAGAGAGGTGGAGGTGGAGGCGGTTGAGTTTGTAGGCGGCCATGAGGTCAAGGTGTCGTTCAATCTGCCCCACGGTGAAGAAGTGCCGGCAGACGTCGAGGTGGCTGCCCCGCCAGGGGAAACGGGGATAGTCGAGGATGGTGCACTCGGGCATGACGATGCGGCTATAGGAGCGGTGCTCGAAGTTGTCGGGCAGCATCTGGATGAAGGTCTGGAAGGCGTAGAAGAGCCCTGCCTCGGTGTTGGCACTGACGAAGATGCCGTCGGGATGGACCTGCAGCAGGTAGCCTTCGTCGCCAAGGACGGGGTTGAGCGTGTCGTTGATGGCAAAGGTGATGCAGTCCTTGTGGGGTGTGCCGATGAAGGCAGGCCTGACGTGCATCTGGCGCAGGGTGGTGGAGATGTATTTGGCGGTGGGATTGTTCTGCCCCAGGTTTTCGAAGCAGAGTTTGGTGCTGGGCGAAAGGGTGAAGATGCGCCCCTTCTGCACCATATACACAGGTTCTGGGATGACGGAATATTCCTTCATCTCAATACTGTCGCCACATGCCGCTGTCAGCAGTAGCAACGCAGTCACGAGTATGATGTGCAATCGTTTCATGGGTGCAGGCTATACCTCTTTCAAAATGCAAAATTACAAAAAATAATTAGCACTTCGAGTGCCGATGTTAAGAATTAAGAAGTTTTATAAATCTCAACCCATTTTTTCCACCTCCGTTCAAGCCCCTTTCGCGATGCTCATACTCCCTCAGGCCCCACGTCGGATGCACGCCTTCCCCTCCTATCTCTCCCCCAATCCGACCCCGATGCTCCCGCTCTCTTGTCAAAAACTTTTCATTTCCTCATTCCCACGTTTCATTTGCATTTATCCTATAGTTATACTTTAGTTATACCTTAGTTATTCTATCTATAATAGTATAACTAAGGTATAACTAAAGTATAACTAAGGTATAAGTACTGAAGCTGTGTGGGCGGCGGATGGGAGTGAGGGGGGTGCAAAAGTGGCAAAATTTGATACAATATTTCGGCGAGAGGTGCGTTATTGGAATATGAACTCTTTAAAGAAACTTGTTTCAGACACGATGATATACGGCGTGAGCAGCATCGTGGGGCGATTCCTGAACTACCTGCTGGTGCCGCTGTATACGTATAAGATTGCCGCCACGTCGGGTGGCTACGGCATTGTTACGGAGATTTATGCCTATACGGCGTTGATGCTGGTGATTCTCACTTTCGGCATGGAGACGACGTTTTTCTACTTTGCCAACAAGTACAAGGAACGGTCGGACACGGTGTTCTCCACCGCGCTGACGGCGGTGGGGAGCGTGTCGGCGTTGTTTCTGTTGCTGCTCTTCAGCTTTATCAGGCCGATAGCCCATGCGCTGGGGTATGACGCGCACCCTGAGTTCCTGACTATCATGGGCTGCGTGGTGGCGATTGATGCCTTTCAGGCGATATTGTTTGCGTTGCTGCGTCACGAAGGGCGGGCGGTCAAGTTTGCCTCGCTGAAATTGCTGAATATCTTCTGCAATATCGGGCTGAACCTTTTCATCTTCCTCGTGGCTCCGAGTCTTTATGAGTCGCACCCACAGTTGATGGGGTGGTACAATCCCGACTATCAGGTGGGATATATCTTTGTGGTGAATCTCATCTGCACGTCGGGCATCACGCTGGGTTTCCTGCCCGAGTTGAAGAAGTTGCGCGCGGGTGTGGACTGGAGGGTGCTGAAGGAGATGCTGCGCTACACGTGGCCGCTGCTGTTGTTCGGCATTGCGGGCATATTGAACCAGGTGGCGGACAAGATTTGTTTCAACCATCTGGTGCCGGGGCAGGAGGGTAAGGTGCAGTTGGGCATCTATGGCTCGTGTGTGAAGATTGCCATGATTATGGCACTGATTACGCAGGCGTTCCGCTACGCGTATGAGCCGTTTGTGTTTGGCGGCGGCCGGGACCGCAACAGCAAGGAGACGCAGGCGTTGGTGATGAAGTATTTTGTGGTGTTTGCGCTGCTGGCGTTCTTGGCGGTGATGGCGTATTTGGACATTTTTAAGTATTTCATTGCCCCCAGCTATTGGGAGGGACTGCGCGTGGTGCCTATCGTGATGATGGCGGAGGTGTTTATGAGTGTTTATTTCAACCTCTCGTTCTGGTACAAGCTGATTGAGCAGACGTGGTGGGGCGCGGTGTTTTCGGCCATAGGATGCGCGGTGCTGCTGGCCATCAATATCATCTTCGTGCCGCGCTACAGCTATATGGCGTGTGCATGGGGCGGGCTGGCAGGCTATGGCGTGTGCATGGTGCTGTCGTATCTGGTGGGACGGAAGAAGAGTCCAGTGCCATACAAGTTGTTACCGCTGGCGGGCTATTTCGCCTTGGCGATGGGCCTGTATGGCATCAGTGTATGGCTGAAGCCTGCCTCGTTGGGATGGGAACTGGCGTTGAACACGCTGTTGCTGCTGGTATATGTTGCGGTGGTACTGTGTTGCGAGCGCGAACTGCTGGCAGGCATCAGAAGGAAGCTGAGAATTGGAAATTGAGAATTGAGAATTGAAAGTTGAACTTAAGTTGTTTAGTTGGCTTGAAATGGGTTCCGTTGATTGCTTGCAACCCCAGATTGTTTCTCTCGAGCTGCACGCCATCGCATAATCAAAATATCGCCAACGCACTTTTTTTAACCTTTTTCTACGGCTTCCAACTGCGTTGTACTGGTTGCTACCGTTTGTTCGGTCGCTCTCTTGTTAGGGGTAACTAAACGATTGGGATAATATTGGAATCAAAAGTAGGGCTTAATTGGGAGGCAGTAAAAATTCTGCCATGGGTGAGCCTGCCCGTGGTGTCGCTTTTCAACTATCAATAGGGTCAGTATTGCCACTCGCAGATGGAGTAGTGCTGGGTGGCGAGGCCGTTGTAGTATTTCATCTCGGAGCAGGTCTTGCCAAGGGCGGAGAGCTGGTCGGGGGTGTATACCTCGGTGCCGCCGTCGTAGCGGATGCACTGGCAGCGTTTGTTGCACGACTGGGTGAGCAGCAGAAGGAACAGGGCGGCGAGGGCCAGTTTAGTCTTTTTCATTGGCTGAGGGTTTAATAAAGTTGGCAATGCGTCGTTCGTCGATGTTGCGATAGTGGCAGGTGCCCACCACTTTGCCTTGGTCGGTTAGGAAGATGATGGGGCGTTGGCCGTAGGTGATGAGGGCGTAGGAGAGTGAGGGGATGAGGTGGCAGGGGCGGATGAAGGTGGTGGTGTCGAGCGTGAGAGGGGTAACGGTACTGTCGGAGGATGGGCAGAAATAGACGAAAGCGGCGGAGTCGAGGCCGTTGCGTCGGCAGATGTGGGTGAGTTTCTCGTCGGCCATGCGGCAGAAGGGGCAGCCGGGAGTGAGGAAGGCAAGCACGTGGCGGCCTTGGTCGAGGTTCAGCGGGTCGAGGATGCCGTCGGGCTGGATGGCGGTGGCAAACTCTTCGGCATTGTATATCTCTTCGCTGGGGCCGAAAAGCCAGTTGTCGGGGGCCGAGAGGATGAAGACCGTGACGGTGGGAGCCAGCACGACGGGTAGCCAGACGAACCATCGAGGCCGCCAAGCCCACGGGCGTGCGCCCTTGGCAAAGAGCAGCAACAGGATGAGGAGTGCGTTCTTGAGGATGGAGCCGGTCGGGTCGATGTCGACGAGTGCGCCCATGCAATGGCAGCTGTCGTGGCGGCCAATGAGGCAGGCATAACCCATGAAGAACGTGAAGCCCACGAGCATGAGCAGCGCGCAGGCGTCGACCAAACGGTTGAACAGATTGGCCACGAGCCCAATGCCTACCAGCAGCTCGCAGACGATGACCAATCGTGCGACGAGGAACGAGGTGTTGAGCGAGAAGATATTATAAGAAAAGATATAGACCTCGAAACGGTCTATATCTATCAGTTTCAGAATTGCCGATGCGATAAAGAAAATTCCTAACAGCATCCTCACCACGAGTGCGGCGATGCGGACGAGTCGGGAATTGAAAATCGAAAATTGAAAATTGAAAATTGGCTGACGCACCATATACTCAAACGATTAGGCAATCAGGCATTCAATCAATTTTTCAATCCTTTGCGTCCTCACAGACCACGTTATCCCATTCTCGGATTAGTTGGCCTTCGATGAGACGCTCGTAGCCTATTTGGGTGATTTTGCTACAGCGGAAACCGTTGTCCACATGGATGTAGGTGACTTGAGGATTGTTGTGTGCGTCCAATGTCTGGGTAGAGGTGCACATGCATCTTTTCTCTTTAGAGCAGCCCACCATCAGTGTCAGCGCTAAGAGGGATAATATGGCAGCGTATTTCTTCATAATCGGTTGTGTGGAATTAGTGGTTTACAATGAGTGAGTCGCCCGCGAAAGGATAGTCGGTGCAGAGCAGGTAGTCGGTGTGGAGGGTGTCGAGCGCGTCGTGTTGGCTGGCATGGTGTATCTGGTCGCAACGGCCTGAAGTGATGGTGATAATGCGGACGGTCTGGGTGCCTACGACAGCGCAGCGACACTGTTTCTCCTTATTGCATGAGACGCATAGCACCAGGGCTGCAGCACCTATCAGGAATAGAATCTTCTTCATATTAGGATGGTATTATTTCAATTTGCAAAAATACAAATAATTTTTGGACTACAAAATTTTATTTTTTATTTTTTCAATTCTCAAAGGCTGCGGAGTATTTCTTCTAATTCCACATCGCTGTGCACCAACACTTCGCGAGCTTTAGATCCATTGTATGGACCGACGATGCCTGCGGCCTCCAATTGGTCGATGATGCGGCCGGCGCGGTTGTAGCCCAGCTGCAGTTTGCGCTGGAGGAGGGAGGTGGAGCCGAATTGGCTGGCGACAACCAGTCGGGCGGCATCGTTGAAGAATTCGTCCTTCTGCTTGGGGTCGAAGTCTTTGTTGGGTTCCTCGTTCTCGTCGAGGTATTCGGGCAGGAGGAATCCGTCGGGGTAGCCGCGCTGGGTGCCGATGAAGTCGGCCAACTCCTCAATTTCCTCTGTCTCGATGAGGGCACATTGTATACGAACCAGGTCGGAGCCTGCCAGCGAGATGAGCATGTCGCCACGGCCAATGAGTCGCTGGGCACCGCTGCAGTCGAGGATGGTGCGTGAGTCGATGCCGCTCGTCACCTTGAAGGCGGCGCGGGCGGGGAAGTTGGCCTTGATGGTGCCGGTGATGATATTGGTGGTGGGACGCTGGGTGGCGATGATGAGGTGGATGCCCACGGCGCGTGCCAGCTGGGCGAGGCGGCAGATGGGCAGCTCGACCTCCTTGCCAGCGGTCATGATGAGGTCGGCAAACTCGTCGATGATGAGGACGATGTAGGGGAGGTAGCGGTGACCGTTCTCGGGGTTGAGGTGGCGGTGGATGAACTTGTCGTTGTACTCGGTGATTTTGCGCACGCCTGCGAGACGCAGCAGGTCGTAGCGTTGGTCCATCTCGATGCAGAGGCTGTTGAGGGTGCGCACCACCTTGCGGACATCGGTGATGATGGCATCGTCGCTGTCGGGCAGCTTGGCGAGGTAGTGCCGCTCAATCTTGTTGTAGAGCGAGAGCTCCACCTTCTTGGGGTCGACCATCACGAATTTCAGCTCGGAGGGGTGTTTCTTGAACAGGAGCGAGGCGATGACTGCGTTGAGTCCGACCGACTTACCTGTACCTGTGGCACCAGCCATAAGGAGGTGGGGCATCTTGGCTAGGTCGGCCACGTAGGGGTCGTTGCTGATGGTCTTGCCGAAGGCGATGGGCAGCTCCATCTTGCCGCTGTTGCGGAAGGCTTCGCATTCGAGCATGTTCTTCATCGACACTATCTGTGGCTTGGCATTGGGCACTTCGATACCCACGGTGCCTTTGCCGGGGATGGGGGCGATGATGCGGATGCCCAGTGCCGACAGGCTCAAGGCGATATCGTCTTCGAGGTTCTTGATTTTGGAGATTCGCACGCCGGGGGCAGGCTTTATCTCGTAGAGCGTCACCGTGGGGCCGGGCGAGGCGGTGATTTCGACTATCTCGATGCCGTAGTTGCGCAGGGTTTCGACGATGTGGTCCTTGTTTGCCACCAGTTCCTCTTTCGACACCTTGACGTTGCGTGTCTCCCAGTCGGTCAGCAGGTCGGTGCTGGGCATTTCATACTGCTTGAGGTCGAGGTGGGGGTCGTAGAGTTGGTCTATGGTGTAGTGTGCCTCGGTGTGGACGTTCTCAAATTCGGAATACTGCGCAGGCTCCTCTGTGGGCTGTGGGTCAGGCAAGGTGTCGTTGATGTTGAAGGCGACCTCTGATTTCTGCTGCGGAACAGGCTGTTGCGCCTGTTGTTGGGCGCGGTTGTTGATGCGTGCAAATTCGTCGTCGATGGTGAAGGTGACCTTCTCTTTTTCTGGATTCGGTGTGGGGACTGGTGTTTCCTTTGTTTCGGACTCTTCTTCCTTGTCCTCATCCTCATCCTCATCGTCTTCTTCTTCGTTCTCGTGGCTGAAAAGCCCGCCGACGGTCGATTTCACGCTGTCGATTGCTGGGGTGAGGTCCACTTTAGGCAGGTCCACTTTGGGCATTCTGAAACGAACCTTGTGTACAAAGATGAGGAACACCACGGCAACAAAGGCAAAGAGTACCAGTGCGCCCCACTTGATGAGGCTGTATAGCTGCGAGGCGATAAAGTCGCCCGTCACGCCGCACAGGTTGCCCATCACATAGTTTCCCTTGCCCCACACTCCGGCACAATAACCCAGTACCGAGCTAGTCCACACCATCCAAAACAAGGTGGACCACACGGTGCGCCACCAGGGTAGTGGATTCACTTTCCAAAGGCGCAGACCATAGAGGAACAGCAGGAAATAGAGTCCGATGGAGGTGATGCCGAAAGTGTTCTGCACGATTATCTCAGCCAGTTTGTACCCCACCTTACCCAGCCAGTTCTCGTTGGGTCGGCATACGAAAAACGACACCGTGGCGACCAGCAGGAATATAGACAATAGGATATAGCACGCCCCTCGCAGTCGGCGGCAGCGTTGGGTTTTCCAAAACTCCTTCAGCCGTCCTGTCGGACGGACGTTCTTCTTTTTCTTTGTTTTCTTCTTGCTGGCCATCTTTTTGAAATTGAAAGTTGAAAATTGAAAATTGAAAATTGAAATCGCCGGGGTTTAATGTCTGCCCCGCAAGGTTTCAATTTTCAATTTTCAATTCTCAATTAATCCTATTCGAGTAGTTCTGCTGCGGTTTGGATTTCTTCGCCAAGGGCTTCCAACTCTTCGTCGGTCATGTCCTTATAACCTGCAGGGGGGAGAAACTCAGTCTCTTTCACTTTGCCTTTGACTACCTCAGTGGCGGTGTAGGTGACGGCCTTGCCGTCGCCAATCATCTGGGTGTATACCAGCGGGAACCCTTTTACGCGGTTCATCAGCAGGCAGTACTCAGGACCGATTTCGGTGGTGTACCAGCAAGTCATGGGGTTGTCCTGTCCCTGTTCGTCGAAAGAGTGGATGATGAGTTTCTTGGCGGTGTAGCCGAGTATCTCCTGAGTCTCGTCGACATACTCGTAGTAGTAGTGTCCGGGCTCTTCGTCCTTGACTTCGATGCTCTTGATGGAGTCGATGCTGACCTCTTCGCGGACAAGGATTTTACCGTCGCCCTGGTAGGTCTCCAGCTCGATGCCATTGGCGGCCAAGTAGCTGATGATGGGGCTGAGGTCGGTGGCGGCGATTGTCTTGTAACCATTCTGGATGATGTTGTCTAACGCCAGTTTGTTGTCCCACACCTTCATCTCAATAGTGGATTTGTCGGGCTTGATTTGCACGTCGACTTTACCGGTGCTCTCAACTTTGAACTTGACGATGCCACGGAAATTGTTCTGGGCAATCAAGGTGCTCATGGTCAGCAGCATCAAGACGGCTGCAACAAAAATCTTCTTCATAGTGTTATTTTTAAATGTTTAGCGTCATTAACGAAAAAGTGGGGGATTTATTTTATCTCCCCCACAAAAAACTTTTTTCAGATTGGTAAATAATTGAAGTATATTGCCACTGCGAAGTTGCAATCATCAATTGTTAATGAATGTCCGGTTGCCCCAGTCGTCGCCCAGTTGTCCGCCGATAATCATCGTGGGTTCTTGTAGTTTGCCTTGCAGCGATGACTCGTAGGCCTGATTTTTGGTCACGTTGTTGAACAGGTCTTGGAAGGTGATTTCGCCACGCGAGAACTTCAGTTCCTTCAATATATAGTAGGTGAAGAATCCGTGGTGCTGGTCGATGAACGAATAGGCGGTCTTGTCGCCTGTGGCGGCCATAAAGATGACAATGTCGTCACGCACGCGGGGAGCACGGTAACGTTTGGTTTCTTTCTTGATGTTGAAGAATTCCTTGCCGCTGCGCTGTACGCCGTTGAAGCTGGCATCGATGATGAAGGTGTAGCTCAGTGCCTGCACTTTCTTGAACCAGCCCGTCAGCGTGTCGAACGAGATGCACTGGCTCAACACTTTCTCGGCGTCGCCGCCCTTCAGCTCTATGCCGCTGGGCATCACTCCGTTCTTGGACTTGAAAGCACGTATCTTGCTCACGTCGATGCCGCTGGGCATCAGGTAGGGGGCGAACTTGGCATTGCAGATGCCGTGGCCGGCATAGTAGATGATGATATGCACATCGCCGCTCTGCGCCTTGATGATGTCTTTCAGCCAGTGGATGCCTTCGTTATAGATTTCCTGGCGGCCAGCGTTGTGCAGCACCTTCACGTGGCGGGTAGGAATGCCCAGTGTGTGCACGAAATACTCGTGCAGCACGTCGCCGTCGTTGCTGGCAAAGTCGCAGTTGGGCAGGGGGGCGGTGTACTCCTCGTCGGCTATGATTAGCGCGTAGGTCTTGCTGTTGCTGTTCTCCTCAATGGAGGGGATGTTGAAGTCCACATACTCGTCGTTGAGCAGGGCAGCCTCCATGTTGCGGGCGGTGGCGTCGAAGGCACCGTGTACCACAATCTTGATGCTGCTGCGGCGGTAGTGCGGACCCGTCATGTCGAAGCATCGTGTGACGAACAAATACTCGTTCTCGGTCTGCTTCAGCCCATTCACCTGTTCCTCTAAGAAGGCGCGCACGCCACGCGCACGCAGATATGCCAGCTGCGCGTTGGTGGTGATGCCCTCCTTGGTGTCCACCGAGATGCGGACGTTCTCGTCGTTGAACACGGCAGGCATGTAGCGGAAGTCGCCATACTCGCCCTTGTAGTCGATATGGCTGATTTCGGCAGCGTCGGTGGTAGAGGTGATGGTGATGGTGGTCTTGTGGCCTGCGCTGAATATGTCGCCCAGGTTCTCGTCAATCATCGTCTTCGTGAGGTTGCATATAGCGCGGCAGCTGTTGGAAGTATTCCACTGGTATGCGGCCGAGGGGTAGTCATCCTCTGTGCCTTCGAAGTGGTGGCAGTTGTAGGAGATGTCGTAGACGTAGTTAATCTCGGGTTTGCCCTCTTCCGTGGTGTCTTCCACCACCGAAGTGGTGATGCGGACAAAGGTCTCGTCGTACAATTTTTCGGCGTTCGGCAGATTAATCAGCATCTGCTGAATCTGTTTGTTCATCTGTTTCTCGCGCTGCTGGGTGGTCTGGCGGAGACGTTTGATGATGAACGTGTGAATGTCGTCGTTATACTGATGTTCGCTCGTAGGATATTGTGGTTGAGCGTTTAGCGGAACGGCGGCAACCATAGCCAAAAGGCATAGGATGGTAATGTGACGTAGGTTGAAATGTCTGTTTCTCATTGCGCAATGTATATTATTTCAAATTGCAAAAGTATATCTTTTTATCGAAACAGCCGCTGTCTCTCGCCAAAAATAATCAACGGGGGATTGTGAATAAGCCAAAAGCGGAAGGTGTGGCGGGTGCTATCGCAGCAGGGCGACACGTTGTGCGGTGGTGGCATCGACCACTACCATGTACACCCCCGCGGCAGGGAGCTGTAAGAGGAGATGGGCTTCGCTGCATTGCCTGACGGCCTGTCGGCGGCCCATCATGTCGTAAACTTCCACGCTATGTCCTGCCACACCCTCGAGTCCGATCTGGTAGCCGGGCCGCGGGGTGATGCGGATGTCGACATCCGCATCGTTGATGCCCTGGGTGGGGGCGAAGTTGGCTATGTAGGTGGCATCGGCGGTGACCACCACGGTGCGAGGGTTGTCGGTGACGCCGTCGTTCCACCGAAGGAAGTGGTAGCCGTCGAAGGGCTGTGCCGCTATGGTGGCCGTCTCGCCTTGCTGGTAGGCTCCGCTGCCCGAGGCGGTGCCCATGGTCTCGTCGGCAGAGAGGACGGTGATGGTGTAGTATTGTGCTACGGCTTCGAAGTAGGCGGTGTAGGTGATGTCGGCGTTGACGGTGATGGTGCGGATGGCGTCGGTGTTGCCGTCGTTCCACTGCACGAAACGGTGGCTGCTGGTGGGCGTGGCGGCGATGGTGGTGACCGTGCCTTCGAGGAAGGTGCCGCCGCCGCTGACGCTACCCATCTCAGGGTTGTTGCTGACAACAGTGACGGTGTAGTAGTTGTCGGAGTGTTGGCTCTCGGTGAGGCTGATGTCGTCGAGCAGCAGGCAGGAGTGGCCGGAGGTGTTGTGGCGGAAGGCGATGTAGATATTCTGTCCCGCGTAGGCGGAGAGATCGACGCTGCGCTGGGTGTAGCTGGCGGTGGTAAGGGTGGTGGTGAAGACTGGCGTGGCGGTGAAGTTGGCCACGGCGTTGCCCGTGGTGGAGACGTAGACGGAATAGTGCTCTTGGGGTTGGGCGGTGTCCGTCGCGCCGTCGAACCAGGTGAGGGTGTAGAGGTTGCCCTCTGTCAGCTGTAGCTGCGGGGTGACGAGCCAGTTGTCGGGCGTGAGGGCACCGACATTGTTGACATAGGAGGCGGAGGCGAAGCAGTCGCTGCCGCTGTGGGCGCATTGGTTGCCGAAGTAGGGGGCGGCGTGTTGCCAGGTGTGGTTGTCGCCGTCGTTGTCGATATTGTTCCAGCAGGAGAGGGGCTCCTCGCTCTCGAAGCCCATGGTGAAGGGGAAGGTGTTCACGGTGCAGCCGAACACGGTGACGGGCAGGGTGTCGCGGAGCAGGGTGCCGTCGAGGTTGGCGGCAACGATGACGTTGTAGGTGCCGGGGGTGGTCCAGATGGCGGTGGCGGTGGCTGCGGAGGTGGAAGAGTGGGCTGCTCCGGTGAGGGTCCAGTTATAGGTGGCCGAGGCGGGGCCTGCCGCCGTGAAGGTGGCGGGCACGTTGACTCCCACGGAGGTGGGGCCGCTGATGATGACCGAGTTGGAGGCCGAGTCGGAAAGGCAGGCCCGTATCATCCACGAATGGTTGTAGTTGCCCCCTGTGGCGGTGGATAGGGAGAGCCACGAGGCACAGCTGTCGAGCGAGACGAGGCTGCTGTTGCTGTCGCCCGTGTAGGCACATGCGGCGGCGGGGTAGGGGATGTCGTCGGTGTGGACGGCAATCCAGATGGGCAGGGTGTTGCTCGTGGCGACGGGGGTGGCCAGGTGGACGGTCTGCCAGCTCCCCACGGCCGCCGTGCCGAAGGTGGTGGACTGAGAGGCCACCTGGGTGGCGGTGGTGGTGGCGCTGCCGCGATAGAGGTTGAGGGTGTAGGTGCCCGCGCTGGGCACATACAGCATCACGTCGGTGACGTAGTTGCGGTGGCGCACCATGGTGGCAGGCAGTCTGACGGCCCAGTCGAAGGGACTGGCGCTGCCTATGCCCATGGAGGTGGCGAGGCTGGCGGTGTCGCAGTAACTGACTGTGTCGCCGTAGGTGACGACGGGGCCGCTGTCGGCCGTGAAGATGCCTTTGAGCATGAAGCTGAAGTTGCTGGAGAGGGTGCCAAACGAGCTGCCCCATACGCGACTGTCGTTGTTGCCGGCAAAGTAGGTGACGGCGGCGGGATAAGATGCCGAGCTCTCAAGCATAATCCATAGGGCCTCGGTGCCGTCAACGGGCACGTCGGCCGTCAAGGTCAGTATGCACCACTGATTGGTGAGACTGCTGCTTACGGTGAATGTCTGGGTGTGCACGAGGGTGGGCGAGGTGGTGTTGCCGCGGTAGACCTTGAGCGTATAGTTACCGCTGTTGCGGATGTATATGAGCACTTTGTGCAGGTTGTGGTAGGGTGTCAGGTTGGCAGAGGGAAGTTTGATACCCCATGTAGTGGTGCCGGAGCTGCCATAGCTGGCCAAAAAACGGTAGTTGCAATAGCCCAGCGTGTCGCCGCTCAGCGGCAGGAAGTTGGCACTGATGTTGTAGTTGCCCCCGTTAGCATAGAATTTGCGGGGGGTGTACATGTAGCCGTCGGCCCACCCGGTGAAACGGCAGCCTGTGGAAGCCGTGGCGGTGACGGTGACGAGGGTGTTGTTGATGCCGTAGTAGGTGCCGCTGCCGCTCACTGTGCCATAGCCCGTGCTGCTGGGGTAGACGGTGGCGGAGACGGTGGTGCTGTCGCCGAAACTGAGGTTGGGATTGATGCTGACGATGGCGATGTTATTGAGGTTGTATGTATAGGTGCTGTTGCCGCCAGTGCCGCCCGCGCCGGGGTTGAGGCTGCCGATGGCGAAATAGCCGTTATAGATGCCGCGCCAGCCCCAGTTGAAGTGGTAGAGGCCGCTGCTGTTGTAGCCGTCACATACGAAGCAGTGTCCGCTCGTGGTGTCGCGCCCGGAATAGATGACCGGACGGCTGTGGTTCAGCTCGTTCTGTAGTATACTATGCCATTGGCTGTTGGAGAGGTCGCTGTAGGTGATGTGGTGAACGTTGCTGCGGTATTTGAAATAGTAGCGCAGCGCATTCTCGGCGCAGGGCACCGCCGGGGTTCCGTAGTTGACGGGCTGGTTGCCCTCGTTGTAGGTGTAGGCGTTACTGCCGTCGGACGCCACGCCGTAGTCCATCTCTACCGCCACGCCCACTTGGTACATCAAGGTGGCGATGGCATTCACCTGGGTGGTGCTGCTCGACGAGGTGAGGCTGTCGGGCATGCTGCTCCAAGCATAGCCGGTGGCACCGAAGTTGGCACTCAGGGTGCCATAGGTGGAGTGGCTGTAGGTGTGCGAGCTGTAGCCTGTGTCGGGGTGGTTCCAATATTTCATCACCTGGGCGACGGCTACGGCCACGCAGCCCGCCACTGTACGCTCGCCGTGGCTGTTGTCGTAGGGGCAGAGGCTGTTGTACAGCGGACGCTGTCCCCACTTGGTGGTGAGCAGGGGAGCCACCGAGGTGTTTTGCGGCGGCATGGGCGGATTGTCGGCCAGCAGGCCGTCCCACTGGCTCTTCAGCAGGCTGTCGCCAGTGTCGTTGGTGCTGCGGATGTGCCGCATCGACAGCCCGCGGTAGAAACGTATCTGCGCCTCGTAGTCCTCCAGCCACTCGCGGACGTGGTCTGGCATGTCTTTCGTCGAGAACGTGTCGTCGGCCGAGAATCCCAGTATGGGCACCACGCAGTCGTCGGCCGACACCAGCACAAACCCCTTTCCGTCTTTGCCCACAAAGGTGTAGAATTCGCGAAAGGGCATCGTGGAGGTGATGTTGACCAATTGCAGGTCGGCGGCCTGCTGCATCATGCAGTAGTTGCGTGCCACCCGCAGCGCTGTGGTTTCGTCGATGGGAGCTGCCGACAGGCGGACATTCGTCATCGTGGCAGCCAGTACAAGGATTAGCAGTATTGTTTTCTTCATTCGATTATAATATCAATATATTGCATAACTATCTCGCAGATATACAATAAAATATCTCTGCAAGAACTTTTCTTTTCAAATTGCAAAGATACAAAAAAAGTTGGATGTTGGAATTATTCTGCCCTTTTACGACGCACGGTTGCGCACAATATGCCTGCGGCTATACATTTTTTTTCGACCCAGTTACCGATTGCTACCGCTTGGTACGGATTCCTACTGCATTGTACCGATTTTTACTGAAAGGGAGGTACTTCAAGGCTATATGAGCGATAAAGTACCTTAGTATTGTTGGGGATATATGGAGGTTTGTCGGGAGTCAGGTGGGGGTGAGGGTGGGCAGAGGTCGGCCGTGGAGGATTGGGAGGAGGGGTGGGGGCGCGGGTGAGGAAAAGAGGAGGAAAAGAGGAGGGGAGGTGGTAGGCAGGGGCTGGGGGTGGGGGCTAGGCCTTTGGGGAGATGGACATGGTGAACTTGCGTTGGAGGCGGTGGCGCAGGGTGTAGAGCAGTACGCCGTAGAGTGCGACGACGAGGAGGGTGAGGAGCGCGACCCAGCCTTCGGAGAGGTGCAGGGCGGTGAGGGCGACGAAGGTGGCGAGGAGCAGCAGGGCGGGGAGGATGTAGGCGATGAGGACGGCCTGCAGGCCACGGTTGGCGTTGATGGTGACGGTGACGGGGTCGCCCACGCGGTATTGCTGCCACTGGGGGGTGTCGATGTCCATGATTTTCTCCTTGCTGTCGGCAAAGCCGCAACGGCCGTGGGCCTCGCAGGAGGCACAGGCACTGACGACGTGGAGCTGCACCTGGACGGTGCCGTGCTTGACGTCGGTGACGGTGGCGGGGTGGGTAGCTATTTTCGCCATGACTTGGGAGCGTTTTTGCAGTTTTTGACGCAGCGGCCTTCGGTGTTCATCTTGTGTATCTCGCCTCGGTAGACCACTTCGGAGCGGCCG
>JAEEGH010001517.1_pt1 | contig 66612 bp, 43 predicted proteins | sample 9134181 | NCBI WGS metagenome assembly JAEEGH01 (sample SAMN16246544, study PRJNA631951) | gut metagenome | biome: gut microbiome; feature: rumen; material: DP-attached | host: Bos | place: Iran: Karaj | collected 2018-10
CGTGCTGTCCGACGCCATGAGCAAGGGCGTCCCGGCCAAGCTGAACGTGACCTCCATGTTCCTGGGCACCTCCACCGGCGTCATCGGCAGCTCCATCGTGGCGCTGCTCATCGGCGGGTTGGTGCTGTGGGGCCTCGATATCATCCACGGGGAGATCTGCTTCTCCGTGCTGGGCGGCTTCACCCTCATCATGGGCCTCTTCGGCGGCCGGGGCTTCGACCCCGCATATCTGGCGGCTCAGCTCTGCGGCGGCGGCGTGGTCATGGGCGCCTTCTTTATGGCCACGGACTACACCACCTCCCCCGTGAGCCGTTTGGGCCAGCTGGTCTACGGTTGCCTCATCGGCGTGCTGGGAGCCCTGTTCCGCATATTGGGCAAGGTGGACTACTTTAGCTACTCCGTCATCATTGGCAACCTCTTCACGCCCCTGATCGACGTGTACATCATTCCCAAGCCCTACGCCTATCGCAGGAAGGCCATCCGGGCGGCCAGCGGCGTGAAGCTTCCGCCCCTTAAGCAGCGGATCCCCAAGCCCGTCATCGCCCTGGTCCTCATCGCCCTGTTCTCCGGCGTGGCCCTCTCCGGCGTCTACTCCATGACCAAGGACAGCATCGACGCCCAGAAGCAGGCTGCCTCCGCCGCCGCCTACAAGACGGTGCTGCCGGCGGCTGAGAGCTTCGAGCCCCAGACGGCCAAGGTGGAGGCCCTGGAGGGCCAGGTCTACGGCACGGACTTCGGCCGAGTCACCATCAACGAGGCCATGGTCGGCAAGGACGCCGACGGCAGCGTGGTGGGCTGGGCCGTCTCCGTCACCTCCGCCGAGGGCTACGACGGCAACGTCACCCTCTCCCTGGGCGTGGGCACCGACGGGAAGATCAACGGCATCTCCTTCACGGAGCTCCACGAGACCCCCGGCAAGGGCATGCTCTGGGCCGAGGACGACAACCTTTCCAAATTCGCCGGCAAGTCCGCGACGAAGCTGACCCTGGGCACGGACATTGACGCCATCACCGGCGTCACCGTCACCTCCAAGGCCGTGGTCAACGCGGTGAACGCGGGTCTGGACTTCATCAACACGCAGTTAAGGGGGGAGTAAGATGAACAAATATCTGGAACGGCTGTACAACGGCCTCATCAAGGAAAACCCCACCCTGGTCCTGATGCTGGGCATGTGCCCCACCCTGGCGGTCTCCACCCGGGCCTCCAACGGCATCGGCATGGGCCTGTCCACCCTGGCGGTGCTGGTCCTGTCCAACCTGGTGATCTCCCTGCTGCGGAAGCTGATCCCCGACCAGGTCCGTCTGCCCGCCTACATCGTCATCGTGGCCTCCCTGGTCACAGTCACGGAGCTGCTGATCGAGGCCTATCTGCCCTCGGTCTACGAGGCTCTGGGCATCTACATCCCGCTGATCGTGGTGAACTGCATCATCCTGGGCCGGGCCGAGGCCTACGCCAACAAGAACACCCCGCTGCTGTCCGTCTTTGACGGCATCGGCATGGGCCTGGGCTTCACCATCGCTCTGACCCTGGCCGGCGCGGTGCGGGAGATCCTGGGCAGCGGCACCTGCTTCGGCATGCAGATCCTGCCCAAGTCCGTGGAGCCCATGGGCATCTTTGTCCAGCCTCCCGGGGCCTTCCTGGTGATCGCCCTGTTCATCATCATCATGAACGCCATCGGCATCAAGACCCGCCAGCGCCAGCTGGTGGAGAGCGGCTGCGACGGCTGCTGCGCCGGCTGCACCGCCAAGTGCGAGACCGGAAAGGAGGCGGCGAAATGAACCATAATCTGCTTTTGATCATCGTTTCCGGCGCCCTCATCAACAACGTGGTGCTGAGCCAGTTTTTGGGCATCTGCTCCTTCCTGGGCGTGTCCCAGCAGATGAAGGCCTCTGCCTCTCTGGGCGGCGCGGTCATCTTCGTCATCACCATCGCCTCCGCCGTGGCCAACCTGCTCTACACCCACGTCCTGGCCCCCCTGGAGCTGGACTTCATGAAGACCATCGTCTTCATCCTGGTCATCGCGGCCCTGGTGCAGATCGTGGAAATGTTCCTCAAGAAGAAATCTCCCGCGGTCTATAAATCCCTGGGCATCTTCCTGCCGCTGATCACCACCAACTGCGCCGTTCTGGGCGTGGCTCTGACCAACGTGCAGAACGACTACAACTTCATCGAGTCCGTGCTCTCCGGCTTCGGCACGGCCCTGGGCTTCACCCTGGCCATCGTCCTGCTGGCGGGCATCCGCAGCCGTATCAACGAGAAGGATCTGCCCGCCCCCCTCCGGGGCGCGCCCATCGTTCTGATCTCCGCCGCGCTCATGTCCATTGCGTTCATGGGCTTCGCCGGCCTGTCGTTCTGAGGAGGCTGCCATGGAATTGATTATGATTACCACAGCGGTCATCACCGTCATCGGTCTGGTGGTGGGCGCGGGCCTGGTCTTCACAGGGAAGAAATTCTACGTGGAGGTGGACGAGCGGGAGGCCGCCGTCCGGGAGGCCCTGCCGGGGAATAACTGCGGCGCCTGCGGCTTTGCCGGCTGCGACGCCATGGCGGCAGCCATCGCCAAGGGCGAGGCCCCTGTCAACGGCTGCCCCGTGGGCGGCGGGCCCGTGGCCGCCAAGATCGGCGCCATCATGGGCACCGAGGCCGGGGCCGTGGAGCGGAAGATCGCCTTCGTCCGCTGCAAGGGCTCCTGCGAGGTCACCAAGAACCAGGGCAACTACATCGGCATCCAGGACTGCGCCAGCGCGGTCCGGGCGGGCCTGGCCCTGACGGACTGCGACTACGGCTGCGTGGGCCTGGGCACCTGCGTGCAGGTCTGCCCCGAGCACGCCATCACCGTCCAGAACGGGGTGGCCGTGGTGAACCGCAAGCGCTGCGTGGGCTGCGGCCTGTGCGCCAAATCCTGTCCCAAGGGTCTGATCGAGCTGGTGCCCGAGCAGAACCGGGTCATCGTCCAGTGCTCCAACCGGGACAAGGGCCCCCAGGTGAAGCAGGTCTGCTCCGCAGGCTGTATCGGCTGTATGCTCTGCACCCGCCAGTGCGAGTCCGGGGCCATCACCGTGGAGAACAACCTGGCCCATATTGACTACGCGGCCTGTACCCAGTGCGGCAAGTGCGTGGAGAAGTGCCCCGCCAAGGTCATCACGCCGCCCGTCGAGCAGTAGGGGCCGATGCCCACATCGGCCCTATGACGGGATTTTGCGGAAGCACTTGAGAAAGGAGAACCTATGGATAAACGAACCATCGTCTGGAAGCTGATCTGCGGCATTCTGATCGTCGCCGCGGCGGTGCTGCTGCTCAGCGGCGTGCTGAAGGGCGACGTCATGTACCACCTCAGAGACCGGAGCGCCCTGGGTCCTCTGACCCGGAGCGACATCCAATATCAGACCGTGTCGGCCCCCGCGGCCAGCTCCAAGGACGGCACCGTCAGCGCAAAGGACTGGGAGAGCGTCTTTCCCTACATCGCCAGGAGCATGAAGGCCAACGGGGAGAACGACGCCGTGGTGGACTACCTGGCCCAGGATCCCTATCTGAAAAACATCTACGAGGGCTACGGCTTCGCCAAGGACTACGGCTCCGCCCGGGGCCATGAGTACTGCCTCACCGACGTGAGCAAGACGGAGCGGCCCCACCCCCTGGCCAACTGCCTCACCTGCAAGACCCCCAACTTCACCAAGCTGGTGAACGACAACGGCGTGGAGGTCTACAAGTGGGACTTCCGGGAGGCCATGGATCGGATGGAGGAGAACGTCTCCTGCTATAGCTGCCACGGCAACGACGCGGGCAGCGAGGGCAAGATCACCATTACCCACTCCTACGTGAAGAAGGCCCTGGGCAGCAACGCCGACGCCATCAACCAAAGCCTGCTGAGCTGCGGCCAGTGCCACATCGAGTACTACTTCACCGTGGCGGACGCGGAGACCATGATGCCCTACGACAGCGTGGAGGCCATGAGCCCCGAGGCCATCCTGGCCTACTATGACAGCATCCAGAACAAGGACGGGGAGCTGGGCTTCTACGACTGGATCCAGCCCTCCACCGGCGCGAAGATGCTGAAGGCCCAGCACCCGGAGATGGAGACCTTCCTCTCCGGCAAGCACGCGGAGCAGGGCATGAGCTGCGCCGACTGCCACATGGCCATCATCCAGGAGGAGGACGGCACCATCTACCACAGCCACTACATCGACAGCCCTCTGAACGACCCCACCATCCTCTCCACCTGCGTGGAGTGCCACAACGACGGTACCGACATGGTGGACTTCGTCCACAAGCTCCAGGCCCGGATCACCGCCCGGGAGACCGAGGTGGGCAACAAGCTCTCCGCCTTCAAGGACGCCCTGGCCGAAGCGGTCAAGGCCGCCGAGGAGGAGGCCCCCGGGGCCAAGACCCAGGAGGAACTGGACGCCATCCGCAAGCTCTACCGGGAGGCCCAGTGGTTCTTCGACTTCGACTACGTGGAGAACTCCGAGGGCGCCCACAACGCCGACCTGGCCACCCGCTGCCTGGACACCGCCGAGCAGAAGATCGCCGAGGGCATGGCGCTGCTGGGAAAATGAGTTGACTTTTTCCCTAACATTCAATACAATAACAGCAGAGCGTGATCCCGCGCTCTGCTGTTCATTTGAAAGGACTCATTTCCATGAAAAAACTCTGGAAATTCCTGGGCTCCATGCGCTTTGCCATCCTTTTGCTGGTGATCCTGGCGGCGGCCTGCGCCGGGGGCAGCTTCATCCCCCAGGGGCTGGACTTCCAGGCCTACGCCGCCCGCTATTCGGAGCGGACCGCCGGGCTGATCCTGGCCCTGGGGCTGGAGGACGTGTTCCACTGCTGGTGGTTCCTGCTGCTGACGGCCTTCCTCTGCGGCAATCTGCTGCTGTGCAATCTGAGCCGCCTGCCCCAGCTGATGAAGCGCACCAAAGCCGCCGCCGACCCCGCCCAGCTGGGCGCGCCCGGCGTCACCCTGGAGGGCCTCCGGGACCCCGACCCGGTCTTCGCAAGCCTGCGGATGCCCAAGCCCCGGGAGGGAACCGACCCCCAGGGCCGCCCCCTGCGCTGGTCGGTGAAAAACCGCGTCGGCCTGTGGGGCGCCTGGGTCTGCCACCTGGGGATCCTGCTGCTGATCCTGGGCTTTGCCCTGGGCCAGGCTACCAAGGAGGAATACACCGTCTACGGCGTCCCCGGCCAGACCAAGCAGGTGGGGGACAGCCCCTACGCCCTGTGCATCCGGGACTTCCACGTGGAGCGGGAGGCGGACGGGTCCGTGGCCCAGTACACCGCAGATCTGACGGTGCTGGATCTGACCGACCCGGCGGACCCCCTGGCCGTGGACACAACGGCCAGCGTCAACCACCCCGGCTCCGCCTTCGGCTTCAAGCTCTATCAGAACTCCATGGGGGACGCGGCTACCCTCACAGTCCGCCGGGACGGGGAGACCGTCCAGGAGGAGATCCTCTGCGTGGGCGAGCACGCCACCCTGCTGGATACGCCCCTGGCCCTGCTGCTGGGCTCCGTGATCCGGGAGGGGGACGCGGTGGGCTACGGCTACCAGATCTACGTGGGGGAGGAGCTCTACGACCGGAACGTCCAGTGGGAGGGGGAGTCCATCCAGGACTTCCAGCCCTACCAGGTCAGCTTCTCCCAGGCCCGATCCTATACCTTGATCCAGATGAAGCGGGACCGCTTCACCCCTCTGGCTCTGCTGGGGGGCTTGATCACCCTGCTGGGCCTCTTCCTGGCCTTCTATCTCCAGACCTGCAAGCTCTGGGCCGTCCGGGAGGCGGACGGCAGCTGGACCCTCCGGGGCAGCTCCCCCAAGGGCGGCACCCTCTTTGCCGAACGCCTGCGGGAAGCGGCCCGGGAAGCCGAAACGAAACAATCCTGAAAGCTGGTGAAGCATGACTGCGCTGTTAAACGTGGAAAACGTCCTGTTCTATATCGTCATCTGCCTGTATTTCCTGGCGACCTTGTGCTATTTTCTGTTCATCGGATTGAAAAAGGACGCCCTGGGCAAGGCCGCCCTTCTGATCCAGACCCTCGGCCTGGCCCTGCATACCGCGGCCTTGGTCTGCCGGGGCCTGGGCGCGGGGCGTCTGCCTCTGACCAATCAGTATGAGTTCGCCGCCAGCTTTGCCTGGGGCCTCTGCCTGGTGAGTCTGATCTTCATTCGCAGATTCCAATTCCCCGTGCTGGGGGCCTTTGCCGCCCCGGTCATCCTGCTGGTGATCGGCTACGCCGCCATGCAGAGCCGGGAGGTGCGGGCGCTGATGCCCGCCCTGCGCTCCAGCTGGCTGGGCTTCCATGTGTCCACCGCCATCATCGCCTACGGCTCCTTCGGGGTCAGCGCGGTGCTGGGGCTGATCTTCCTGCTGCGGGAGCGGATGCGGGATCGGGGCTTCTGGGACCTGCACGTCCCCGCCCGGGAAAAGCTGGATCTGATCTCCTACCGCAGCGTCTGCCTGGGCCTGCTGTTTCTGAGCTTTACCATCATCACCGGTGCCATCTGGGCCGAGCAGGCCTGGGGCTCCTACTGGTCCTGGGACCCCAAGGAGACCTGGTCCCTGGTGACCTGGCTGATCTACGCCACCTACCTGCACCTGCGGATCCGCCGGGGCTGGAAGGGCAAAGCCGCCGCCATCTTCGCACTGGTGGGCTTCGTCTGCGTCCTGTTCACCTACGTAGGCGTCAACACCCTGCTGCCCGGCGTACACAGCTACGCATAATGCATAATGCAAAATGCATAATGCATAATTGCCCCGCCCGTAGGGAGCGATGCCCACATCGCTCCTTGTCCCCGCACGATGAAATATCATGGAAAGGAGTGATTCCCTAATGTTGAAACGACTGCTTGCATTGACCTTGTGTCTGTTGTTGCTTCTGGCAGGCTGTGCGAAGCCTGTGGACGGTCCCGGCATGGAACGCACCACTGAGGCTGCACAGCCCAATTCCGACGCCCCGGACAGCACTGCGCTTCCGGAAACCACCGCTCAGCCCACCGATCCTCCCGGCCCCGGCACCCAGGAATACACCCTGGAGCGGGAGCCTGGCACGAACCAGCTGATCTTCTACTGGCTGGCGAAGGACGTGGATCTTTCCAGATGCGATATGTGGATCTGGTTCCCCAACGCCGACGGCAAGGGCTACCTGTTCCATGAGGACTACCGCGGCCCCAAGGTGATCGTGAACGTCCCGGAGGACGTCACCGAGGTAGGCTTCATCGTCCGGAAGAACTGCTCCGACCCCGGCGGTACCAGCTGGGGCGACGCGGTCAAGGACTTCGAAAGCGACCGCTTTGCCGTCATCACCGGCGAGACCACCGAGATCTGGCTCCTGCCGGGGGACGGCGCCCAATATATCAGCACGGACGGAGGGAAAACCTTGAGCCAAGCAAAGAAATTCACCCTGGCGGATATCGTTGACGTGAATCAGATCCGCTACCATATCACCCCGGCCACCCGCTTCAACTCCCTGGATCAGATCAAGGTTCTGGACGGCGACCGGGAGCTGCAGATCGAAAGCCTGTCCAGCCTGGACAACGAGGTCATCTCCGGCGTCATCACCCTGGCCAAGGAGCTGGACTTCTCCAAGACCTACACCGTGGTTCTGGAAGGCTTCGAGCCCCAGAACGCCGTGCCCACCAAGGTCTTCGATTCTGCGGCCTTCGTGGAGCGCTTCACCTATGACGGCGACGATCTGGGCGCCACCCTCATGGAGCAGGAGGTGACCCGCTTCAAGCTCTGGGCCCCCACTGCCAGCGCTGTGGTGCTGAATCTCTTCCGGGAGGGCAGCGGCGGCGATCCCTATGAGCAGATCCCCATGGAGCGGGGCGAGCAGGGCGTCTGGTTCGCCGAAGCCCGCTGCGGCCACGGTACCTACTATACCTACACCGTCACCACCGCTCTGGGCGCCCAGGAGGCTGTGGATCCCTACGCCAGGGCAGTGGGCGTCAACGGCGACCGGGGCATGGTGGTGGATCTGGCGTCCACCGACCCCGCAGGCTTCGCTGAGGATCGCTTCTTTGACGGCATCGACGCCTACAACGAGGCAGTGATCTGGGAGGTCCATGTGCGGGACTTCTCCAACCGCATCGCCGGCAGCCAATACCCCGGCAAGTACCTGGCCTTCACCGAGACCGGTCTGACCAACGCCGCCGGGCAGCCTGCGGGCGTGGACTATCTGAAGGATCTGGGGGTCACCCACGTCCACTTCCAGCCCATCTACGACTACGCCACCGTGGACGAGAGCTCCGACGCGCCGCAGTTCAACTGGGGCTACGATCCCAAGAACTACAACGCCCCCGAGGGCAGCTACTCCACCGACCCCGCCCACGGAGAGGTCCGGATCAACGAGCTGAAGCAGATGGTGCAGGCCCTGCACCAAAGCGGCATGGCCGTGGTCATGGACGTGGTCTACAACCACACCTACGATATCAACTCCTGCCTGAATAAGGTGGTGCCCTATTACTACTACCGCTACAACGCCTCCGGGGTCCCCTCCAACGGCTCCGGCTGCGGCAACGAGACGGCCTCCGACCGGGTCATGTTCCGCAAGTTCATGGTGGACTCCGTGTCCTATTGGGCCAAGGAGTACCACATCGACGGCTTCCGCTTCGATCTGATGGCCCTCCACGACGTGGACACGATGCAGGCCATTGAGACCGCGGTCCACGCCATCAACCCCAAGGCCATCCTCTACGGCGAGGGCTGGACGGGAGGCAGCTCCGAGCTGCGGGAGAATCTCCAGGCCAACCAGACCAACATAAAAAAGGTAACGCCCAGCGGCGAGGGCATCGGCGCGGTGGCGGTCTTCAACGACGCCATCCGGGACGGCCTCAAGGGCTCCGTCTTTGACGCCAAGGATCAGGGCTATATCAACGGCAAGGCCAACGCCGGCACAGCCGCAAAGGTCATCTTCGGCCTCACCGGCGGCCAGCGGATCAGCGGCGTGAGCTGGTCGGCGGAGAACGATATGGTCATCAACTATATGGCCTGCCACGACAACAACACGATCTGGGACAAGCTTCTGGAATCCAACCCCAACGCCTCCGATGAGGAGCGCTATGCCATGAATCGTCTGGGGGAGGAGATCCTCTTCCTGGGCAAGGGCACGCCCTTCCTGCTGGCGGGGGAGGAGCTGCTGCGTACCAAGCAGGGCGACCACAACTCCTACAAATCCTCCGACGCGGTCAACAACCTGGACTGGGATTCCCTCACCGAGGGCAGCCTGCAGATGCGGATGCACGGGCTGATCAAGAGCCTGATCGCCCTGCGCCGGGACAACGCCTTCCTCACGAAGGGCGAGCCCGCCTGCGAGCTGTTGGAGAACGGCGTGATCCGGGTGGTCTGGACCCTGGACGGGGAGACCGTCGCCGCGGCGCTGATCAACCCCAACCCTTCGGCGGTTCCGGCGGAGCTCCCCGACGGCGGGTGGACGCTGCTCTTCTCCGGCGAGAGCTCCTCCATGGAAAGCGTGGGCGGCAAGGACGTTCTGGTGGTCACGCTGACCCACGACGACTGACCCCGGCGGGGCGAAAAACGACGCCCAAAAGACAGGGATATTCACATATATATACGAATCATTATTGACAATTCGGTATCAAATGCGATACAATAACAGCAGGACGATTTGTCCTGCTGTTATTTTCAGCAGGCGGCAACTCATTGATAAGGAGGGGTTTTTCTTGAAACGGATTGTTTCACTTTCCCTGTGTCTGATCCTGATCCTGGCGATCTTTGCAGGCTGCGGAAAGTCGGAAGAAACGCAGACCACGGGCATCCCGGAGGTCACTGTACCTATGGATGAGGGAGAATACAATCTCCCCAGGGAGATCAATACCAACCAGCTTACCTTCTATTGGCTGGCGGACGACGTGGATCTGTCCAAATGCGATATGTGGATCTGGTATCCAAACGCAGAGGAGCGGGGCTACGTGTTCCATAAGACCTCCCACGGCGGCAAGGTGATGCTGAACGTCCCCCTGGACGTCACCGAGGTGGGCTTTGTGGTACGCAAGAACTGCTCAGATCCCGGCGGCACCAGCTGGGGCGAGGCCACCAGAGACTACGAGATCGACCGCTACGCCACCATCAAGGGCAGCAGCACAGTGGTCTGGCTGAAGCCCAACGACGGCAACCAGTACTTCAGCACGGACGGCGGCAAGACGCTGATCCCGGCCAAAAAGCTTACCCTGGCCACCATCGAGGATATGAACCAGATCGGCTACTACCTCACCACGCCGGCCCGCTTCGACTCTGTGGATCAGATCAAGGTCCTGGAGGGCGAGCGGGAGGTCCCCATCAAGAGCGTGTCCAGCCTGGGCAGCGAGTCGGAATCCGGCATCATCACCCTGGCCGAGGAGCTGGATATCTCCAAGGTCTACACCGTGGTGCTGGAGGACTACGATCCCCAGAAGGCGGTCCCCACCAAGGTCTTCGACACCAACGCTTTCCTGGATCGCTACACCTACAGCGGCGACGATCTGGGCGCTGTGGTGCGGGGGAACGAGACGACCTTCAAGCTCTGGGCCCCCACGGCCACCGATGTGAGCATCGAGCTCTACCAGGTGGGCAACGGCGGCAACCGGATCAACCGCATCTCCATGACCAAGGGCGATAAGGGCGTCTGGTCCGCCACCGGCAAATGCGGCCACGGCACCTACTACGTCTATAACGTCACCACCTCCCTGGGCACCCAGAAGGCCGTGGATCCCTACGCCAAGGCCGTGGGCGTCAACGGCGACCGGGGCATGGTGGTAGATCTGCAGGCCACGGATCCGGAGGGCTTCGCGGAGGATCATTTCCTGGACAGCATCAGCGCCTACAACCAGGCCATCATCTGGGAAACGCATATGCGGGACTTCTCCAACAAGATCACCGGCAGCCAGTATCCCGGCAAGTACCTGGCCTTCACCGAGACGGGGCTGACCAACGCCTCCGGCCAGAGCGTGGGCGTGGACTATCTGAAAAAGCTGGGGATCACCCACGTCCAGCTGCAGCCCATCTACGACTTTGCGTCCATTGACGAGACAGCCAAGACCTCCAGCTTCAACTGGGGCTACGATCCCAAGAATTTCAACGCCCCCGAGGGCAGCTATTCCACCGACCCCTATCACGGCGAGGTCCGCGTGAAGGAGGTCAAGCAGATGGTGCAGGCGCTGCACAGCCAGGGCATCGGCGTGGTGATGGACGTGGCCTACAACCACACCTACGACATCAACTGCAACCTGAACAAGATCGTTCCCTACTACTACTTCCGCTACAAGGCCTCCGGCGCGCCGTCCAACGGTTCCGGCTACGGCAACGAGACGGCCTCCGACCGGGTCATGTTCCGCAAGTTCATGGTGGATTCCGTGTCCTATTGGGCCAAGGAGTATCACATCGACGGCTTCCGCTTTGATATGATCTCCCTCCATGACATCGACACCATGCAGGCCATCGAGGCGGCCGTCCACGCCATCAACCCCAAAGCCATCCTCTACGGCGACGTCCGCACCGTGGGCAGCACCACGCTCTCCAGCGGAAAGCAGACCAACCTGAACAACGTGGGGAAGATTACGGCCAGCGGAAAGGGCATCGGCTCCATCGCGATCTTCAACAACACCCTGCGGGACGGCCTCAGAGGCGCCGCTCTGAACTCCCGGGATAAGGGCTATATCAACGGCAACCCCAACACAAACAACGTCATGAGCATTATCTTCGGCATCTCCGGCGGCGCCAAGACGAACTCCGTGAACTGGTCTGTGGATAACAGCATGGTCGTCAACTATCTGGCCGGCCACGACAGCACCACCATCTGGGATCGCCTGCAGACGGCCAACTCCGATGCCAGCGAGGAAAAACGCTTTGCCATGAACCGCCTTGGCGAGCAGATCCTCTTCCTCGGCAAGGGCACACCCTATCTGCTGGGCGGCGAGGAGCTCCTGCGTACCAAGCGGGGAGAAAGCAACTCCTATAAGTCCTCCGACTCTGTCAACAACATCGATTGGGATTCCATGACCCGCACCAGCCAGCAGTTCAAGATGTATAACCAGATCCGCAAGCTGATCGCCCTGCGAAAGGCCAACTCCTTCTTCACCGAGGGCGAGGTCGCCTGCGAGGTGCTGAGCTCCAACATGATCCAGGTGACCTGGACGGTGGGCAGGACCATGGTGGCTGCCGCGCTGATCAACCCCAACGAGGCGTCTGCGGAGATCACCCTGCCCAGAGGCAACTGGAACGTCCTGTACGCGGGCGAGGGCACCAACGAGGAGCGGATCGGCGGCAGAGAAGTGCTGATCGTCACCGCCCCCGGCATCGGCGTGATCCCGGAGGATCCGGTGGACGTGGAGCCCGATGAGCCCACGGAGACCGGCGAGGAGGCCACCGGCGAGACCGGCGAGACCACGGAGACCACGGAGGCACCCTGATCCCGCCTCTTCCCCGCCCGGACGCACTCTACCGTAGCGCGGGCTAATAGCCCGCCTGCTCCCCCGCCCGGACGGGAATGCAAAATGCAAAGTGCAAAATGAAAGAGGAACAATATGAGCATCGTTAAAGATTTGTCTCTGGCCGAGTACGGCCGGATGAAAATTGCCTGGGTCAAGGACTTTATGCCTGCCCTGGGGGCCATCCGGGAGCGGATGGAACGGGAAAAGCCCTTCGCGGGCATGAAGATCACCCTGTCCATCCACATGGAGGCCAAGACCGCCTACCTCGCCACCTGCCTGCAGGCGGCGGGGGCGGAGGTCCACGCCACGGGCTGCAACCCCCTTTCCACCCAGGACGACGTGGCGGCCGGTCTGGCCTCCCTGGGGGTGGAGACCTACGCCATCCACGGGGTCAGCCCCGAGGGCTATAAGAACCTGCTGGTGTCCGCCCTGGCCTGCCACCCGGATCTGATCATCGACGACGGCGGCGACCTGGTGGATCTGCTCACCGGAGAGCGCTCCGACCTGGCCGATCGGTTGATCGGCGGCGGCGAGGAGACCACCACCGGCATCCACCGGCTCAAGGCCCGGGCCAAGGCCGGCAAGCTGCCCTTCCCCATGATGAACGTCAACGACGCCAAGTGCAAGCACTACTATGACAACAAATACGGCACCGGCCAGTCCGTCTGGGACGCCATCATGCACACCACCAACCTGCTGGTGGCAGGCAAGACCGTGGTGGTGGCGGGCTACGGCTACTGCGGCCGGGGCGTGGCCATGCGGGCCAAGGGCATGGGGGCCAACGTGATCGTCACGGAGATCGACCCCATCAAGGCCCTGGAGGCCTCCATGGAGGGAATGCGGGTCATGCCCATGGACCAGGCCGCCCCCCTGGGGGACATCTTCGTCACCACCACCGGCTGCCGGGACGTGATCGTGGGCCGGCACTTCGCCGTGATGAAGAACAACGCTTTCCTGTCCAACGCGGGCCACTTCAACGTGGAGGTCAACGGGGCGGAGCTGGCCAAAATGGCCGTGCGTTCCTTCCCCCGCCGGAATGAGATCGTGGGCTATGAGATGCCCGACGGCCGGGTGCTGAACCTGCTGGCCGAGGGCCGCCTGGTGAATCTGGCCTCCGGCAACGGCCACCCGGCGGAGATCATGGATATGAGCTTCTCCATCCAGGCCCTGGCGTTGGAGTATATGAAGAACCACGGCCGCAGCCTGGCCCCGGAGGTGTACGAGATCCCCCAGTCCATCGACGACGAGGTCTCCGCCCTCAAGCTCCACGGCATCGGCATGGAGATCGATCAGCTCACCCCGGAGCAGGTGGCCTATCTGTCCGGCTGGGAGGTTTGAAAGCCTTTGGCTTTCAAATGAAGAACGAATAATGAAGAATGAATAATTATGGTATTTTGCAGATTGCTATCTGCAAAATGAGGATGAAATGTGTCGCAGTGGGGACACCGTGCGTTAACTTGTTTTCCTCGTTCAAATGGCAATTTGAACGACACCGAAACTTTCAACTTTCCATTTTCAACTTTCAACACATAGGGAAGAAAAAACGGGAAGAGGAACCAAAGCTATGGAATACAGCGTGCAGATTATTACCGTCTCCGACCGCTGCTTCCGGGGGGAGCGGGAGGATTTGTCGGGCCCTGCCCTGATGAAATACGCTGAGCAACAGGGTTTCACCCTGTTGCCTGCTGTTCTGGTGCCCGATGAGCAGCCCCAAATTGAAGCCGCCCTTCTGGCGGCCTGCCGGGCGGACGCCGCCCTGGTGCTGACCACCGGCGGCACGGGCTTCGCCCCCCGGGATGTGACCCCGGAGGCGACCCTGGTTGTGGTGGAGAAGCAGGTGCCCGGTATCCCCGAGGCCATGCGGGCAGCATCTCTGCGGATCACTCCCCGCGGGATGCTGTCCCGTTCTGTTGCGGGCATCCGGGGCCACAGTCTGATCGTCAATCTCCCCGGCAGCCCCAAGGCTGCCCTGGAAAACCTGGAGCCCGTTCTCCCGGCCATCCTGCACGGCCTGAAGATGCTCCGCAGCGACGGCCCCAACGACTGCGCGGCCCGACAGCCTGACGGAAACGAAGGACTCGGGCGCTGAAAGGAGAGACCGGAATGAAAGCGCGAATCCTCGTGCTCCTTCTGCTCAGCCTGCTGCTGAGCGGGTGTACGACGCCGCCGGAGCCGGAGAAGACCCCCTACGATCTGCCGGCGCCGGTGGAACCGCTTGCGCCCCAGAATGAGGAAATGCTTCCTGTGCTGGAGAACCACGCGGTTGCCGCTCCGTTGGTCAGCGGGCCGGGGGGCAGTGTCCACGCCCTTCGATACCGAAACGGGCGCTGCCTGGATCCGGTCTACGGCGACATAGACGGCGACGGCCTGTATGAGCTGGTCTACCGCACCGCCAGCGCGGCCGACGGGACGGTGTATGAGGCGCTCTGGGCCTACGGCCTGGAGCAGGGCCTGCCCGTTTTGGAGGGAAGCTGCCTGCTTCGGATCGGCGGCGCGGAAACTTCCCTGTCGGTGCAGGGCAGCAACGTCGTCTACAGCTGCGCCGTCAACCAAGGGGAAACAAAACGCAGCGATCGGATCACCGTCACCGTGGAGGACGGTCGCATGGACTTCGGAGAAACCCTTCCGGAGGGGCTGAGCTTGGCGTACAACCGGCTCACGGAGTATGGCAGCTCCTTCCGAAGCCTGAGATCCAAGGCGGAAGATCGTCTGCTGGCCCAGGGCCCGTGCTATTTCCTCTGGCAGGAGCCGGGGACGTTCCATACGGCGGAGGAGCTGGAGAATGACAGCACGCAGTCCTACGTCTGCGCCGCCATGACCAACAACGGCGTCACGGTCACGGGCCTTGTCTATTGGTATACGAAGCTGGACGGAAGCCAGGTGTGCGACGCCAACGGGGTGGACAATCCGATCAGGCTGCGGGGCGCAAATCTGGACGGCCTGGCAAAGCAGGTGCTGCTGGACAAGCTGGGGGATCCCTTCTTTGAAGTGAAATCCGGGGAGGACGGCCCCCTGCTCTGCTGGTTCACGGAGAACGGCAAGCTGCTGACTGCCCGCTTTGAGGACGGGCTTGCCGTCACGTCTCTCATGGATCTGCCCATCGGCTGAGGCGCGTCCCCGGACGCAGCCCCGCCCAACCGGGCCTTTTCAAACAACCACAACCAAAAAGGAGGTTAACACTATGACAATTCTTGTGACCGGCGGCGCCGGATATATCGGCTCCCACACCTGCGTGGAGCTGCTTCAAAAGGGCTATGAGGTGGTCATCGCCGATAATTTCGTCAATTCCAGCATGGATGTGCCGGAGCGCATCGCAAGGATCACCGGGAAGATGCCCAAGGTCTTTGAGCTGGACGTGGCCGACAGCCACGCCCTGGATCTGGTCTTTGCCGAAAACCACATCGGCGCCGTGATCCACTTCGCCGGCCTCAAGGCGGTGGGGGAGAGCTGCCAGATCCCCCTGCGCTACTACCGCAACAACCTGGACACCACCCTGACCCTGCTGGAGACCATGGAGCGCCACGGCTGCAAGAAGCTGGTGTTCTCCTCCTCCGCCACGGTCTACGGGCCCAAGAATGAATGCCCCTACACCGAGGATATGCCCACCTCTGCCACCAATCCCTACGGCTGGACCAAGGTGATGATCGAGCAGATCCTCCGGGACTACTGCGCGGCGAACCCGGAATTCTCCGCGGTGCTGCTGCGCTACTTCAACCCCATCGGAGCCCATGAATCCGGCCTGCTGGGGGACGATCCCAACGGCATCCCCAACAACCTCATGCCCTATGTGGCCCGGGTGGCCGCTGGCCAGCTGCCCCGGCTCACCGTCTTCGGCGACGACTACCCCACCCGGGACGGCAGCTGCCTGCGGGACTATCTCCATGTGGTGGATCTGGCCAAGGGCCATCTCTCCGCCCTGGAATACGCCGCGTCCCACACCGGGGCGGAGGCCTTCAACCTGGGCACCGGGGAGGGCATCTCTGTCCTGGAGCTGGTTCACAGCTTCCAGGAGGTCAACGGAGTTCCCGTGCCCTTCGTCATCGGCGGCCGCCGGGACGGCGACCTGGCCGAGGTCTATGCCAACCCCAGCCGCGCCCGGGAGGAGCTCCACTGGACCGCGGAAAAGACCCTGGACGATATGTGCCGGGATTCCTGGCACTTCATCCAGACCCGGAAGGCTGAGCGCTGATGGAACGGGGACAGGTCTGCCTGCGCCGGGGCGAGGAAAAGGAGCTCCGGGCAGGAAAGCTCTGGGTCTATGACAACGAGATCGACTGGGTGGACGACTACTGCCATGACGGCGACGTGGTAGAGCTGCTGGACAGCCGCATGGCCTTCGTGGCCCAGGGCTTCTTCAACGCCAAGTCGAAGATCACCGTGCGGATCCTGACCCGGGATAAAAACGAGACTGTGGACGCCGCCTTCTTCCGACGCCGCCTGCAGGCGGCCTGGGATTACCGCAAGAGCCTGGGCTTTTCCAACGCCTGCCGGGTGGTTTTCGGGGAGTCCGACGGCCTGCCCGGTCTGACGGTGGACAAGTTCGGAGACTATCTCTCCGTGCAGATCCTCAGCCTGGGCATGGAACGGATCAAGGGGGAGCTGGTGGAGGCCCTGGTGGACATCATCAAGCCCCTGGGCGTCTACGAGCGGGACGACGTGCCCGTCCGGGAGAAGGAGGGCCTGTCCCAGACAACCGGCGTCCTCTACGGCCAGGTGCCGCCCCTGGTGGAGATCCTGGAGCACGACGCCAGAATGCTGGTGGATATCCCGGGCGGCCAGAAGACCGGCCACTTCCTGGATCAGCAGGAGAACCGGGGCCGGACCAAGCCCTACTGCCCGGGCAGGAGCGTTCTGGATCTGTGCAGCCATACCGGCGGCTTTGCCATCCACGCGGCCCTCTACGGGGCGGCCTCCGTGGAGGCGGTGGACGTGTCGGAAAGCGCCCTGGAAATGCTTCGCCGCAACGCGGAGCTGAACGGGGTAGGGGAGCGGATCACCACCGTGGCGGCCAACGTCTTCGATCTGATGAAGGCCTATGACGAGGCGGGCAGACGCTTCGACACCGTGATCTGCGACCCGCCCGCCTTTGCCAAGAGCAAGAAATCCCTGGAGGCGGCCTACCGGGGCTACAAGGAGCTGAATCTGCGCTGTATGCGCGTCACCGCCCCGGGGGGCTATCTGATCTCCTGCTCCTGCTCCCAATTTATGACCCCGGAGCTGTTTTTGCAGATGCTCCGGGACGCGGCTGCCGATTCCGGCCGCAGGGTCCGCCTGCTGGAGACCCTGATCCAGTCCCGGGATCACCCCGCCGCCCTCAACGCGGAGCAGAGCCTCTATCTGAAGGGCTATATTCTGCAGGTGCAATAAACAAACAAACGCCTCCCCGCCGAAACGGGGAGGCGTTCGTTTGGTACAGTGTGGAATTGTTTGGGAGAAATCAGCCTTCGATCATGATGGTGCGTTTCTCGGGCAGCTTGGGGGCGGTCTTCTTGGGGACGTTCAGCTTCAGCACGCCGTCCTCAAAGCGGGCCTTGATCTCCTGCTCGGTCACGGCGGTGCCCACGTAGAAGCTCCGCTGCATAGCGCCGGCGTAGCGCTCCTGGCGGATCACGCGGCCCTTTTTGTCGGTCTCGTCCTTGTCCACGCCCTTGGTGGCGCTGATGGTCAGGTAACCCTTCTCCAGGTTCAGCTCGATCTCGTCCTTCTTGAAGCCGGGGAGATCGATGTCCACGTCGTAGTGATCCTCATGCTCGCGGATATCCGTCCGCATCACGTGGGGGGCGTGCTTGCCATAGAGCTGCTTTTCGGTGTCGGCCAGGGTGCGGGGCCAACGCATCCAATCATCAAAGAAATCATCGTCAAAAAATCTGGGCATCATAGGTCATTACTCCTTTCACTCATTTACATTGTTGTGTTTGCCTATGTAACTGAGCAAGGTGTCGGGAGCTTTGCTCTCTTCCTTTGTTCTGACCCTATTATACCACCAAAATTAGCACTGTCAATAGGAGAGTGCTAAAATAATGATGAAGTTTTTGTAATCAATTTGTGAACGGCGGAACGGCCCCACCGGAGCCCCTCTGTCCGCCCGCCGGGAAGCTGTCTGCCAGCCCGCCGGAGCCCCTCTGCCAGCTCGCTGGAGCCCCCGAATCGCCCCGGGCTTTGTTAACATAATCTATTCGACAAAAGCTGACATAATTTGTTTACAAAACGCGAACTTATTCACAAACGGGACAGAATCCCGGTGGGGATTTCAGACGGGGCATGACGGAAAACCCGCTTTTTACCGGAAGTTTTTCACATTATCCACAGCGTTTTCCACATTTGTATGTTTATCCGGACAGATTTCGACAATATTCCCGATGTTAACATAACGCAGTTTCCAAGGCCATTTCAGCCCTTTTTGGAGCAGCCTGCGATCCCCCCGGGCGGGGTGCGTCCGGGCGTGGCGCGCCTCCCCACATGTCATTCTGAGCAAAGCGAAGAATCCGTGCCCCCGCGGCCAGGGAAAGTAATGAATAATGAATACTGAAGATTTAAGAATGAATCATGATTGTGTTTTTCAAATCGCGATTTGAAAAACTCCGACATTATTCATTAGACGGTTATTCATTATTCAGTATTCATTAAAACCCCATCGTGCGGGGTGTAGGGGCTGGCGTCCCCGACAGCCCGACCGTATCGAAACGGGAAAGACTCTGGGCGTCGCGGACGCCGCCCCCTACAGGCGGGGGAAAAGGAGCGATGTGGGCATACTTCGTGACTCTTCGAGTTCGCTCCCTACGGGCGTGGTGCGTTGCCTGCTGCTTTCGCCCAAAAACGAAAAAACCCCTTCCGGACGACCCGGAAGGGAATATTTTCGAACGCGAATTACGCCAGCTTGTTGAGCTTCAGGGTCATGCTGCTCTTCTTCCGGGCAGCGGTATTCTTGTGAAGAAGACCCTTGTTCACAGCCTGGTCCACAGCCTTGACAGCGCACTTGTAAGCGGCGCTGGCAGCCTCGCGATTACCTTCAACGACAGCGGCGTCGAACTTCTTGATATCGGTCTTGAGGGCGGACTTGCCAGCCTTGTTTCTGGCATTGGCGACCTTGGAAAGCTCGACTCTCTTCTTGGCGGACTTGATGTTGGGCACGGTTACACCTCCTTGACCCGAAAACTATGCCTGCATGGGCAGGCTCATGCAGAAATGTATTATACTCGGTCATGTCAATAAAATCAATAGTTTTTTTGAAAAAACTCGAAAAAAATTCCCGGAAATTCCCGGAAATCCTCCGATCCCCCGGCGAGGGTGCCCGCCGGGGGCAACGTTTTCCGGAAAAATCGGAAAACAAATTCTGCAAAAATCGTGAAAACAGACTTGGATTTTTCGAAAACCGTGCTATAATAGTAACTCAGATGACGCTATGCTGCGGTGTCCGTGGGGACACCGGCACCGGCGGAGGGGACGCTGCCGTCCCTTGCCGGAGGGCGATCGACCATCTTGTTGTTTTGATATAAAAGGATCTACTGGAAAGAATAGAGGGAACGGAGGAATCGTATGCTGCGCTTGTTCACGGACACCGACACCGACATTACCCCGGCGCTGGCGGAGGAATACGGGTTTACGCTGATTTCCATGCCCTACGCCGTGGAAGGGAAGACGGTCTATCCCTATGAGGACTTTGAGGTCTTTGACGATCACGCCTTTTACGATCAGCTTCGAAACGGCGTGCTGCCGAACACCAGCGCCCTGAGCCGGGAGCAGTATCTGCTGTATTTCGAGCCTGTCTTTGCCGCCGGGGACGACATCTTTTACATTCACTTTTCCCGGGGCATGACCGCCACCTTCGATGTGATGGACCAGGCCGTGGAGATGCTGCGGAAGCGCTACCCGGAGCGCCGCTTCTACGATGTGGACACCAAGGGCGTCACCACGCTGAGCTACGCCATCGTCCGGGCCGTGGGGGAGCAGTTCCGGGTGGGCAGAAGCCCCAGGGAGATCATGGATTGGGTCGCCTCGGAGGTGGATCACTACGCCATGTATCTTTTTGCCGACGATCTGAAATTCTTCCGGCACAGCGGCCGCGTCACAGGCCTGGCCGGGACGATGGGCTCCCTGCTGGGCATCCGCCCCATCATCTGCATGAACCAGGAGGGCAAGCTGGTCTTCGTGGGCAAGGAGAAGGGACGGCAGAAGGCCATCGAGCGCCTGGTGGCCTACGTGGAGGAGCTGGGGGACAACGTAGCCCGTCATCCCGTGTATATCGGCCATACCGACGCCCCGGAGATCGCCCAGGAGCTGGCCGACGCGCTGCAGCAGCGCTTTGACGGCCGGCTGAAGCTGGAGCTGGTCCCCGTCAATCCCACCGCGGGCTCCCACTGCGGGCCCAACGGCGTGGGCGTCTGCTTCCACGCCAAGCACAGGTGATCCTGTATACTTATCCCCGGCGGCGAGTATGACTTGCCGCCGGGGATTTCTGTCTTCGGGCCGATTCGGCGCTTTTCCCGCAAAGAAGTATTGACAACCAGACAGTATACTGATAGAATAAGATATGGATAAGTATATGCTTTTTGCGTTTTCCTGGGAGGTGTTTCTATGTTGGCCTGCCGAAATATATTCAGACGATCCGGTGCACTCCTGCTGTGCCTGATCCTTGCCGTCGCGCTGCTGGCGCCCATGGGGGTGCACGCGTCCGCAAAGGATCCAAAGGTCGTCCGCGTGGGTTGGTTCGATTCCAACTTCAACCGGATGGACAGCTCCGGCCGCCGGAGCGGGTACGCCTACGAGTACCAGCAGCAGATCGCCGCCTACACCGGCTGGACCTACGAATATGTGGAGGGCAGCTGGTCGGAGCTTCTGACCATGCTGGAGGAGGGCAAGATCGACCTGCTGAGTGACGTCTCCCAGACGAAGGAGCGCGAGGAAACGATGCTCTTCTCCGCGGAGCCCATGGGGACCGAGTCCTACTATCTGCTCATCTCCACCGACAATCAGGACATCACCGCGGACGACCTTTCCTCCATCAACAAAAAGCGCGTGGGCATTGTGAAGAACAGCATCCAGAAGGACTGCCTGCTGCAGTGGACGCTGGAGCACCGGGTCTACCCGGAAGTGATCGAGCTTTCCGATTCCTTTGACGCAGAGGCGGAGATGCTCTACAACGGAGAGCTGGACGCCCTGGTGTCCATGGACGGCCTGCGGGCGTCCAAGCCCGTGGTGCCGGTGTGCAAGATCGGCACATCCGATTTCTACTTTGCCGTCAACAAGGACCGCCCCGATCTTCTGGCGGAGCTGGACGACGCCATGGGCAGGATCCTGGAGGAGAACCGGAGCTACAACCAGCAGCTGTTCGACAAATACATCCGCTCCTATGGCGGCAGCGCGTTTTTGACGCCCGCCGAGCGGGAGTGGTACGAGAGCAAGGAGTCCATCCTTGTGGGCTACTGCGCGGATTACCTGCCCTTCTGCGACCAACAGGACGGGGCCCTCACCGGCGCGTTGGCCGACTACCTGGAGATGATGGCAGGCAGCATCAAGAATGCCACAGTGGTCTTCCGTCCGGTGGCCTATCCCACCACCCAGGCCGCCCTGGAGGCCCTGCAGGCCGGAGAGGTGGACTGCGTTTTCCCCATGAATCTCAGCCCCTACGACAGCGAGACCAGGGGCATTCTGACGACGGCCCCGCTGATCCAGTCGGAGCTCTACGCTGCGATCCGATCGGCGGATGAAAAGAACCTCTCTGCGGAGGAAAATCTTACCGTGGCCCTGCGGGAGGGCAACCTCATCTACCAGATCTTCGTGCAGGAATGCTTCCCGAATTGGAGTCTGAAATACTACCCCACCGACAAGGACTGCTTCCGTGCCGTGGAGGAGAAGGAAGCCGACTGCGCGCTGATGAGCAGCTACCGCCTGGGCTACTACGAGGAGTACCGCAAGCGCTATGAGATCCAGGCCGTTCCAACGGGCCATCCCGTCAGCCTCTGCTTTGCGGTCCGGCAGGACGACGCCCAGCTGTTTTCCATTTTGAACAAGACGGTCAGTCTGATCCCCAAGTCCACCATGGAGGCCTCTCTGCTGGTGCAGACGGTTCCCCAGGAGCAGATCACGCTGCTGGATTACCTCCGGGAGAATTGGATCCGGGCGCTGGTCTTTGTGCTGATCCTTGCGGCCCTTGTGGTGGCGATCGTGATCTTCCTGCTGCGCCAGCGGGAGAAGGAAAAGCGGATCGCCGAGGCCCGGCAGGCGCTGATCGACGAGACCGAGCGCGATTCCCTCACCGGCCTGTATAACCAGAGCTTCTTCTTTGCCTACGCCAACCAGTATTACCGGGAGCATCCCGGCGAGCCCATGGAAGCGATCATGCTGAACATCGACTGCTTCCACGGCGTCAACACCCTGTACGGATGGGAATTCGGCAACACGGTCCTGCGGATCCTGGGCGGGGCGATCAAGGAGTTCCAGTCCGGTGCCCCCGGGATCGCGGGCCGCATCGAGGCGGACTGTTTCGTGATCTACACCTCCCATTCCGTGGATTATGAGGCCGCGCTGAAAAAGTTCCAGGATGAGCTGAACCGCTTCAATTCCAGCGTCCGCGTGCGTATGGGCGTCATGCCCAAGGCCGTGGGCGTCGAGCCGAAGCAGATGTTCGAGCGGGCCCGCACCGCCTGCGGTCTGGCGCGGAAGCAGTTCAAGCCCCACATGGTCATTTTCGATGAGAAGATGCACCGGCGCGAGGTGTTTGAGCGCCGCCTGCTCAACGACCTGGACAAGGCCGTGAAGACGCAGCAGCTGCTTGTGTGCTACCAGCCCAAATATGACATCCAGTGCGAGCCGCCGAAGCTGGTCAGCGCGGAGGCCCTGGTGCGCTGGCGCCATCCGGAATACGGGATCCTCTCGCCCACGGAATTCGTCCCGCTGCTGGAGCGGAGCGGCCGCATCGGCGTGGTGGACAAGTTCGTCTGGCGTGAGGTGGCCCGGCAGATCGCTGTCTGGCGGAAGGCACACGGCCAGGAGATTCCCGTTTCGGTGAACCTCTCCCGGATCGACATTTTTGATCCCAGCCTGGTGGATACCATCGAGGAGCTGGTGGCGGAGAACGGCTTGAATCGAGCCTCTCTGAAGCTGGAGGTGACCGAGTCCGCCTACACCGAGAGCGCGGATCAGGTCATCGCAGTGGTCAGCACCCTGCGGAAGAAGGGCTATCAGATCGAAATGGACGACTTCGGCTCCGGCTATTCCTCGCTGAATATGCTGTCCACCCTGCCCATCGACATTCTCAAGATGGACCAGGAATTCGTCCGGAATATCGGCCGGGACGAGAAGGACGACCGGCTGGTGGGCCTGATCCTGGACATCGCCCGCAATCTGAAGGTGCCCGTGGTGGCCGAGGGCGTGGAGACCAACGAGCAGCTGAACGTGTTGAAGTCCATGGGCTGTCAGTTCGTCCAGGGATTCTTCTTCGCCCGCCCGCTTCCCCCGGAGATCTTCGAAAAACAGGCATTCAAGGAATAAAAAAATACACCAAAGCAAAGCTCCTGCCGCTGACGCGACAGGAGCTTTGAAGTGATGTTTACGCCGATGGCGCAAGTGATGTTTTTGCCGCAAGGGGCAAAAGTGATGTTGCTCCTTGCGGTCGCAGTGATGAGATGTGTTCCGCTTTCCACGCGCGAAGCGCACATCACTTGCGAAGCATACATCACGCCCTGGGGGCACATCACGTTCCGCGGAAGCGGAACACATCGTTGAAAAAAGCGTCTTTTGTCTACCGACAAAAGACGCTTTTTTCATGGTGACCCGTACGGGACTCGAACCCATGTTACCGCCGTGAAAGGGCGGTGTCTTAACCACTTGACCAACGGGCCTGGTAGCGGCAATCTGACTCGAACAGATGACAACACGGGTATGAACCGGGTGCTCTACCAACTGAGCTATGCCGCCATATGAGACACCGTCCCCCACGGGACAGGCTCGAACAAGCATAAAGGATTATAGCGGAAAACAGAAGATTTGTCAAGCATTTTTTTCGAATTCGCGCTGCTTCCTTTCGAATTCGCGCTGCTTTCCTTTGTTTTGCCCTTCGTGGGGGCTTTTTGTGCAGCTTTTCCCCAGGGACTTGACAGCGGGCCGGAAAAACCGTATAATAGGCCGAAAACCTGCGGAAGCAGGCCGGGAAAGGAAATGAGAAATGGAAAACACGTTGTTTCAAAGCATGGAGCAGTTCGACTTTGCTCCGGTGAATCAAAGGCTCTGCGTGGGCACCTGGAAGAACTACGCCGTCACCCTGCAGCAGTACAGCGGCAGGAATTACTTCGTCTTTGTGGCCGTTCGGGTGGAGAGCGGCCGGAGCGCCCTGCGGAAGCGCCTGCGGGCGGCCTTGAAGGAGGCCGGGATCAAGCGCTGTTCCGTCAACCAGGTCATGAAAAATCACATCCAGGCCACGGTGACCGTGGGCAAGGACGATTCTGCACACAGCGATCTCTGCGGCTTCCTGGATGCGCTCACCGGCATCCTGCGCCAGAATGGCATCGGCCCGGCCAACACCTGCGCCATCACCGGCGCGCCCAACCCGGACAGCCTCTGCCTGATGCAGAACGGGGGCTGCTACGGCTTCCAGCCGGTCTTTGCCTCCGCCGTGCGGCAGAGCGATTACGAGACGAAGGCGCAGACGGAAGAAAACGAGCTCAACGGCAGCTATCTGACCGGTCTGCTGGGGGCGGTCCTGGGCATGGTGGCAGGCATGGCGGTCAATCTGCTGCTCATGGTGCTGGCGCACAAGATCTCCGTCTGGCTGTTTGCGCTGATCCCGTTTTGCGCCATGTTCGGCTATAAGCGCATGAAGGGCAAGACCAACTGGGTGGCCATGCTGATCGTGATCGTTCTGAGCCTGATCGCGGTGCCGCTGATGGAGTACATCTACCTGGCCATCAGCGTGGCCAAGAAATACGACGCTCCCCTCGGCGAAGCGCTGAAGGAAGTGGGCAGAGTGTTCTTCCAGTCCAAGGTTTTGAAGGAAACTACCCCCGAGATGCTGAAAATGCTGCTGTTCATGGCCCTCGGCGTGGCCGTCAGCTGGGGCTATATGCGCGGGAACCTCAACACCGCCAAGGCGGAGGGCGCCAAGACCCAGATGGAGACTCTGCGAAAGAATCCGAACGTGTAACGCGGGCGCTCCGCCCGCAAAACGGCCCGCAGCGTGGCTTGCGCTGCGGGCCGTTATTTATCCGTTGACCACTGCCGCGTACAGTGCGTTCTTGGCAACGCCTGTCTCCTCGGCCACCTGCCGGACTGCGTCCTTGGTGCGGACGCCGCTGTCGGTCAGATCCCGCACCATGGCTGCCGCATGCTCCAGGCTGACGGCCTCGGCTCTCTGCTCCGCCCCGGCCAGCACCAGCACGTATTCGCCCCGTGGCTCATTCTCAGTGTAGCGGGCGACTGCCTCGCCCAGGGTCAGCCGCAGGATCTCCTCGTGGAGCTTGGTCAGCTCCCGGCAGAGGCTGATCGGCCGCTCCGGCCCGAAGGCCTCCAGCAGCTCGCCCAGGGTCTCCCGCAGGCGGTGCGGGGCCTCGTAGAAGATCATGGTCCGCTCCTCGGTCTTGAGCCGGTCCAGCCGAGCCCGGCGCTCCTTTTTCTGGGCGGGGAGGAAGCCCTCAAAGGCGAAGCGTCCCGTGGCCAGGGCGGAGACGGACAGAGCCGTGATGGCGGCGCAGGGCCCGGGGATCGCGCATACCGGTACCCCTGCCTGGGCACAGAGCCGCACCAGATCCTCCCCCGGGTCGGATATAGCGGGGCAGCCCGCGTCCGTCACCAGAGCGCAGTTTTCCCCAGCCAGCAGCCGCTCCAGGATCCGGGGGCCGCTTTCCTTCTTGTTGTGCTCGTGATAGCTCACCAGGGGCTTTTTGATCTCCAGGTGATTCAGCAGCTTCAGGGACACCCGGGTGTCCTCCGCGGCGATGAAATCCGCCGACGCCAGCGTTTCCGCGCAGCGCCGGGAGATGTCCCCCAGATTCCCGATGGGCGTGGGGACCAGGTAAAGCGTTCCAGACATAGAGCCTCCGTTTGCAGTTGAGAATTAAGAATTGAGAGCTGAGAAGTGAGTCCGTAGGGAGCGATGCCCACATCGCTCCGTGTTCCACACGTAGGGACGGCACCCTGCCGTCCGCGTTCCACACGTAGGGACGGCACCCTGCCGTCCGCGTTCCACGCGTAGGGACGGCACCCTGCCGTCCGCGTTCCACGCGTAGGGAGCGATGCCCACATCGCTCCTCATTCCATGTGGTAAATCCGCATATACGCCTCCGTGGGGCTGCCGTCGGCCTTGGACAGCACCAGCGGCGCGTCCCATTTCAGCCCCGGCCTGCCGCCCCGGGCGGCCTGGAGCAGCACCAGGGAGGGGGCACTGTCCGGCTTGGGACACACAAGCCGCAGCCGCTTCGGCTCCAGCCCGGCGGCCCGCAGCGCGCAGCAAAGCTCCACCAGCCGCCCGGGGAGATGCACCATCCAAAGGCTGCCGCCGGTCTGCAGCAGCCAGCCCGCCGCAGTGCAGACCTCCTCCAGGGTGCAGCACAGCTCCGTCCGGGCCACAGCCTGGGCCTCATCCGCAGGGACGTATCCGCCCCCCACCGGGTAATAGGGCGGGTTGCAGACCAGATGCCGGAAGCTGCCCGCCGGAAGCAGACTGCGGATCTGACGCAGATCCCCCTGCAGCACCCGAAAACGGTCCTCCAGGCCGTTTTCCGCAACGGCCCGATCCATCAGCGCACAGGCGTCCTCCTGCAGCTCCACCGCAGTCACGGTCAGAGCGGGATCCCGGGCCAAAAGCAGCAGGCCCACGGCCCCGCTCCCGGCGCAGAGATCGCAGACCGCCGCGCCCTTTGGCGGCGCGGCAAAGTCCGCCAGCACCATCGCGTCGGTGCCCAGCTTGAACAGCCCCTCCGATTGGGGCAGGGTGATCCCGTTTTGCAAAAATTCAGATTTCATTTTCATTCGAAAAAATGGGCCTGTGCATGGCACAGGCCCATTTTTTGTGACTAATTACAGCTCGATGGCCTCAACAGGGCAGGCCGCGGCGCAGGAGCCGCACTCCACGCACTGCTCAGCGTCGATGACGTAACGATCCTCACCCTCGGTGATGATGCCCAGGGGGCAGGTGTCGGCGCAGGTGCCGCACTTCAGGCACTTGTCGGTAATGGTGTAAGCCATGGTAGTTCCTCCTTTGTTTCTACGGTGGGTTGGTTTGTTTCTTGCTGTCCCTATCATATCATGTTTTTCGGAAAATGCAATGGGTATTTCGAAAAAAACTGTATCTTTTTTATGAATGTTTGTTTATCCGCCCTGCAAGACGGGTATCCTTTCGGTATTTGAAGGAGTATCGACCTGGAAAGGATGGGATCATATGCGTTTGCTGGAGCAGTTTGCTTTTCCCCTGGATCGCCGTCTGCCGCCGGAGCCTGTGCTCTGCCGGGAGGAGGAGCTGGCGGAGCTGGTGCGGGTCCTCAGCCGCCGGAACAAGTGCAATCCGGTTCTGGTGGGGCCGCCCGGGGTGGGGAAGACCGCCATCGTGGAGGAGCTGGCCCGGCGGATGGTTCGCGGCCAGGTGCCCGGACAGCTGGCGGGAAAACGGATCTGGAGCATCAACATGGCCGCCCTGGTGGCGGGCACCAAGTATCGGGGGGAGTTCGAGGAGCGGGTCCGGGATCTGCTGACGGAGACGGCCCAGGCGGGCAGCGTGATCCTGTTTCTGGATGAGCTCCACACCCTCATGGGAGCCGGCGGGGCGGAGGGCTCCATCGACGGGGCCAATCTGCTCAAGCCCGCCCTGGGCCGGGGCGGGGTCTGCCTCATCGGGGCCACCACCCGGGAGGAGTACAGCCGCCGGGTGGAGGCGGATCCGGCCCTTGCCCGCCGCTTCCGGCTGGTGGAGGTGGCCCCGGCCACGGTGGAGCAGAGCCTGGAGATCCTCCGGGCTCTGACGCCCGGCCTGGAGCGGCACCACGGGGTCTGCATCCTCTCCCAGGCGGTGGAGGCCGCGGTGCGGCTCAGCGACCGCTATCTGCCGGGGCGCTTCCTGCCGGATAAGGCGGTGGATCTGCTGGATGAGACTGCCGCGGCGGTGAGCCTGCGGGGGGTGGGGATCGTGGATCGGCAGGCTGTGGCCGGGACGATCCAGCGGGCCACAGGCATCCCCCTGCGCCGCCTTCGGGACGGCGACCGGGCGGCGCTCCGGGATTTGGAAGCTCGGCTGGGAGAGAGCGTCCTGGGGCAGCCTGCCGCCATCCACGCCGTGGCCGCTGCCGTCCGGCGGGGGCGGCTGGGGCTGGCGGAGCCGGGACGGCCTGCGGCGGCGCTGCTGCTGACCGGCCCCACAGGCGTGGGGAAGACCGCCCTGTGCAAGGCCCTGGCCCGGGAGGTCTACGGCAGCGAGTCCGCCATGATCCGCCTGGATATGACGGAGTACGCCCAGGAACACACCGCGTCCCGCCTGCTGGGGGCGCCCCCGGGCTATGTGGGCCACGGCAGAGGCGGGGAGCTGACGGAGCGGGTGCGGGCCAGACCCCACAGTCTGATCCTCCTGGACGAGCTGGAAAAGGCTCACCCCAGCGTCACGGCCCTGCTGCTGCAGCTCCTGGAGGACGGACGCCTCACCGACAGCCTGGGCCGGACGGCGGACTTCCGCAACAGCCTCCTGGTCATGACCACCAACGCCGGGACCCTGGGCCCCAAGGCCAGACCGGGCTTTGGAGGGGGGCAGGGGAGCGGCGCGCCGGAGGCGGAGGCCCGGGAGCGGGTCAAGGGGGCCTTTTCCCCGGAGCTGCTGGGCCGGATGGACGCAGTGGTGGCCTTCCAGCCGCTGACGGAGCAGACCCTGGAGCGGATCGCCGCCCTGCGGCTGCGGGAGGCTCTGAGCCGGGTCAAGGCGGCAGGGCTGACGGTGGAGCCGGATCCGGCGCTGCCGTCCCTGCTGGCCTGCCGCTGCGCCGGCGATCCCGGCGGGGCCAGGGCCCTGCGCCGCTTGATCCAGACCAGCCTGCTGGATCCCGCCGCCGAGCTGCTCCTCCGCGGCGTCACGGAAGCCGCCTTGACCGCTGACGGCCTGCTTGCCGCCGCCCATATGCCGTAGCGGCGCACAGTGTGCGCCAGCCCCGCCGGTTCAGTTTTTCTTACTATTCGCTCTGCTTATGGGAAAAATCACAAAAATGAGCCTCTTTCGGCTTTACTTTTGTGTGGTTTTCGTGTATGATATAGAAGAGGGACGGGCCCCTTCGAGCCCAAAAAATAGGAAAAATACCGACTGTGAGGTGCAATTATGGGAAGAACCGCGAAAGATATCATGAAGCTGATCAAGGAAGAGGACATCAAGATGGTGGACTTCAAGGTCGTGGACATCAACGGTCAGTTCCGCCACGTCACCATTCCTGCCGTTCACTTCAATGAGGAGACCATGGTCAACGGCATCGGCTTCGACGCCTCCAACTACGGCTACGCCGTGGTGGAGAAGTCCGACATGGTCTATATCCCCGACCTGGACACTGCCGCCATCGATCCCTTCTGCGAGATCAAGACCCTGTCCATGATCGGCAACGCCATGATCATCGACTACCCCGAGAACCGGCCCCTGGCACAGTACCCCCGCAACATCGTGGCTGCCGCCAAGAAGTATATGCAGGACTCCGGCATCGCCGACACCATGATGATCCTCCCCGAGTTTGAGTTCTATCTCTTCGACCAGGTGGGCTGGACGGTAGAGAACAACCGGGTCGCCTTCAACGTAGACACCCAGCAGGCCTATTGGAACAGCGAGGTGGAGGGCAGCGGCAACGTGGTTCCCTTCCAGAAGAACTACCACATCGCCAAGCCCCTGGATACCACCTACGAGTGCCGTGCCGAGATGTGCATGGAGATCGAGAAGGCCGGTATCCCCGTCAAGTACCATCACCCCGAGGTGGGCGGCGCCGGTCAGTTTGAGATCGAGCCCCTGCTCTGCGAGCTGGAGAAGATGGCCGACGGCACCATGATGGTCAAGTATATCATCCACAACGTGGCCAAGAAGTACGGCCTGGCGGCCACCCTGATGCCCAAGCCCGTCTACGGCGAGGCCGGCAGCGGTATGCACGTCCATATGCTCCTGCTCAAGGATGGCGAGCCCGTCTTCTCCGATGACAACGGTTACTCCCATCTGTCTAAGGAGGCCCACTGGTTCATGGGCGGCCTGCTGAAGCACATCGCTTCTCTCTGCGCCATCACCAACCCCTCCACCAACTCCTTCAAGCGTCTGGTGCCCGGCTTTGAGGCTCCCGTCACCGTGGGCTACGCCACCTCCAACCGCAGCGCCGTTATCCGCATCCCCGCCTACGCCAAGTCCCCCAAGCTGCGCCGCTTCGAGCTGCGGAACCCCGATGCCACCTGCAACCCCTACTTCGCCTACGCCGCCATTCTGATGGCCGGCTTGGACGGCATCAAGAACCAGATCGACCCCCACGCCAACGGCTGGGGCCCCTACGATATGAACCTCTTCGATCTGCCCGAGAAGGAGAAGAAGAAGCTCCATCAACTGCCCACCCGTCTGGAGGACGCGCTGACCGCCCTGGAGAAGGATCACGACTATCTCACCGCCGGCGGCGTCTTCCCCGAGGAGCTGATCAAGAACTTCATCAAGACCAAGCGCGCCGAGTGCGCCGAGCTCTCCCGGATCCCCCATCCCGCCGAGTTCGACAAGTACTTCAACCTGTAAGAGACCCAAAGAAATCCCCGTCGGCTGCTGCCGACGGGGATTTTTGTATGGGATCATTCGTTCACGCCGTAGACCTTGTAGAGGAAGGTCGCGACCTGGGCGCGGGTGCAGGTGGAGTTGGCGCCGAAGACGCCGTTGCCCATGCCTGCGGTGACGCCCGCGGAGAGGGCCCACATGACGGGCTTGTAGAACCAGTCGCCCTCTTTGACGTCGGTGAAGCTGGCGTCGGGCATCTCAAACGCGGGCTTGCCGGCCGCGGCGTAGAGGAAGGTAGCCACCTGGGCGCGGGTGCAGCCTGCGTCGGGAGAGAAGTGGGTGTCGTCGGTGCCCTTGGTGATCTGGGGATCGTGGTAGTAGGCCCACAGCACCTGGTCATAGTAGTAGCTGCCCAGCAGAACGTCCACGAAGGGATTCTCCCGATCCAGCTTGGGAAGCACCTCGGTTTTGGTGTTGCGGCAGCGGGTGCAGGTGTAGAGGATCTGGCCGTCCTTGGAGTCGGTGGGCTTCACGGTCACAGTGCCCTCGTCCCAGGCGTGGCCCAGGGCGTTGATCGGGCGGTTCTCACTCTCGGGGCAGCGGGAGCAGGTTCTGGTCTCCACGCCGTCCTCGGTGCAGGAAGGAGCGGTAGTCTCGCCCCAATCGCCGAAGTCATGGCCCAGAGCATCGGTCTCACTGTCGGTATAGCTGTCAAGGCAGCGGGAGCAGGTATGGGTGGTATAGCCGCCCTCGGTGCAGGTCGGGTCGGTCACTACGTCCTGATAATTGTGGCCCAGGGCGTTGATCGGGCGGTTCTCGCTCTCGGGGCAGCGGGAGCAGGTGCGGGTCTCCACACCGTTCTCGGTGCAGGTGGGCGCGGTGGTCTCCGTCCAGTCGCCGAAGTTGTGACCCAGGGCGTTGATCGGGCGGTTCTCGCTCTCGGGGCAGCGGGAGCAGGTGCGGGTCTCCACACCGTCTTCGGTGCAGGTAGGAGCGGTGGTCTCCGTCCAGTCGCCGAAGTCGTGGCCCGGAGCATTCAGAACCACAGAGGCTGCGGGAATCTCATTCTGCCCTTCGGCGTCGGAGAAGCATTTTCCGCAGATAGTGCAGCGCCAATGCTCGATGTTGCCGTCCTCGGTGCAGGTAGCGGGCTTGGACTCGACGTGCTGCAGGGCGTGGACGTGCTCGCCAACGACGGGATCCGTCCAGTAATACGTGAGGTCGGCATCAGAGGCGCGGTAGAGATTGATCGCGCTCTCCTGCTTGCTGGTGGTATAGCGCATCGGATCCGTGCTCGTGAAGGACAGATAGTAATAGCCTTCGCTGTCCACCTGATTATCCAGGGAGCCGGAGATCGTATAGCGCCACCGGAGGGCTGTTGCAGTGGGCGCAAGAAATTCCGAGGAATCCAGGCCCATATACTTGGAGACAGCCTCGTTGAAGAAGGTGTAGCCCTCGCTTTCGCTGCCCTCTACCTTCCAGAGGACCTTCGGCAGGTTGGTGTCGGAAGCGGAGCAGGTGTCATCGCTGTTGATCGTCACAGCCACGGGAGTCAGGTAGTGGTTGCCGGAAACGATCGTATTGCCCACGGCATAGCCGGAGGTACCGGAGATGGAGCTGGCGGCCACCAGAATGTATGTTCCGCCGTCCTCCGGCCAACTGACCAGCTCGTAGACGACTTCCGCAGCGCCCTCCTCCACGCGGGTAAAGACAGCGTAGAGGGTGGTGTCGCCGAAGACCATGTAGTCCGCGCCGGGTTCGTAATAGGTCGCGGGCTTGACGGTGGTCTCCTCCGCCAGCTGGGCGTCGGTCCAGCCGGAGAAGCTCCAGCCCTCGGCGCTGACGCTCACGGAGCTGGGCAGGGTGATGACGTCGTAGATCTGAGCGGTCTGCTGGCCCTCCAGGGTGCCGGAGGCCAGGAAGTTGACGGTGAAGCTGGGCTTGGGCGCGAAGATGACGCGGATGGTGCAGTCAGAGCTGGGCGCGACGGTGATGGTGTTGATGTTGATGGTAGCAGTGGCCGTGCCGCTGACGACCTCGTAATCCGCCACGTAGTAGCCCTCGGCGGGCTCGGCGATGATCTTGGTGCCGTCCACCGTCAGGCTGCCCCAGGCGTCGTTGTTGGCGATCGCCTCAATGTTGAAATGCACGTCGTCGGTGAAAGCCTTGATGCGGTAGTCGCCGTTTTCCGGGCAGTCCTTCCAGGTGCCGCCGGGCTCCTTGTAGTAGGAGGTGGGGCCGTGATCCACATGGGTCCAGGCGCACCAGCTCACCACCTGGGAGTTGTTGAAGGTGGCGTCGTAGGGGGTGTGGACGTAGGTGCCGTTTTCGTCCGCCACGGGAGCGGACTGCTTGATGACCACGGAGAAGGTATCGCCGGTGGTCAGCGCCACGGGACTGTCCAGCGGGATCGTATAGTAGCCCGCAAAGGCAACGCTGCCGGACTTGGTGGCCATCAGAGTGCCGGAGGAGGGGTTGCCCTCGGTGGGGTTCTTGTAGATCTCAACGGTGTAGCTCAGATCCTCGTCCCAACTGCAGAAGGCAATGGCCTTCAGCTCCTCGGGGCCCTTGGCGGTGAAGACGTTGGCCACCTGGGTGTCGTTGGCAAAGCCCTTGTAGTAGTCGACGGCGTTATCCCAGCCTACACCGTAGCAGACGGGGTTGCTGGTGCCGTCGTACTGGTAGTTGTGCTCGTAATTGTCGATGGGCTCTGCGTCGTAGAAGTAGATGTAGTCGCTGTTCATCGTGGTGTCTTCGTAGGAGATGTAGCAGTAGCCGTTGTCAAACTGGCCGGTGCCCCAGCTGTTCTTGCAGATCCAGGCGCCGGGATTCTGCGGCGTATCGGGACGGAACTTGGACACAGCGACGGTGTCGTCCCAGCCCACCACGGTGATGGCGTGGTTGGCGTAGGTCTCCGAGGTGGGGATGTTGCAGATATAGGTGCCCTGGCTGCCCTCATAGTAGCTGATATTGCCGGCGCCGTATTCCATGATGGCCTGCTTGATGGCTTCCACGTTGGTGCCGGGGATCCAGACGGTGTTCTGGACGTGGCAGTCGTTGTACTGATAGGCATACTGACTGCCCAGACCGTTGAAGGCCACCGAGCTGGCGCTGCCGTAGGCCAGAGCGGAGACGGTTTCGTCCGCCGCGCCGTTCCAGCGCATCAGCGTGTAGGCAGACAGCTCGCCGTTGCCGCCGCTGTCCAGGCAGTTGTCGCCCTGAAGCGTCGCCTTGTCGCCTTCGATCATGCCTTCGGCGTCATAAGCGCCGGCGAAGGTGAAGAAGCAGTGCTGGGTCTCGGAGAGGTTCAGGCTGGTGGTGGCTGCTGCGCCGGTACCCACCGGGATCCCGTGCTTGATCATGTAGCTCTCCACGCTGGCCATGGCTGCATGGGCCCAGCAGGAGCCGTAGGGGTTCTGGTTCTTGACAGAGGTAATGTAGCCGTAGTCACGGCTGTCGTACTTGGCGGGCAGGTCGTTGACCGGCTGGCCGGGGTTGAAGTAGTTGACGCTCGCCCCTTCTCCGCGAAGGTAGGCGTCCGTCAGGGCGTGGGTGCCCGCGTGGGGGGTGGCTCTGTAGCCATAGAAGGGCTCGTCCTTCTCCGGCTCCTGGGCGTCCTTGTCAGCGGCAAAGCCCGTCGCCGGGAAGAGGCTCAGGGTCATGACTGCCGCCAGCAGAAGGGCTGCCAGACGTTTGGGGAACAGTTTCATAGTGATTCTCCTTTTCATAGCGCCTTTTTTGGGGATCCATGGGCGGCTGGTGCCGATCAAACGGACAAGCCGCCCTACCAGTATACCACCTTGGATCGTGTTTTTCCAGTCTCTTTTTCAAAATATGTAAAATATGTGAAAAATATGGAACGGGCAAGCCGTGAGACGGCAAAAACCGGCCTCCCTGCACAGACAGGGAGGCCGGTGGGTTTCATTTGCCGGGGTTTGATTCCGGATTATTCGTTCACGCCGTAGACCTTGTAGAGGAAGGTCGCGACCTGAGCGCGGGTGCAGGTGGAGTTGGCGCCGAAGACGCCGTTGCCCATGCCTGCGGTGACGTTCGCGGAGAGGGCCCACATCACGGCCTTGTAGTACCAATCGCCCTCTTTGACGTCGGTGAAGCTGGCGTCGGGCATCTCGAACTCGGGCTTGTGGGATGCGGCGTACAGGAAGGTCACGATCTGAGCGCGGGTGCAGGTCACGTTGGCGCCGAAAGCGCCCTCGCCCATGCCCGCGGTGATGCCCTCGGAGAGGGCCCACATCACGGCCTTGTAGTACCAATCGCCCTCTTTGACGTCGGTGAAGCTGGCGTCGGGCATCTCGAACGCGGGCTTGCCGGCTGCGGCGTAGAGGAAGGTAGCCACCTGGGCGCGGGTGCAGCCTGCGTCGGGAGAGAAGTGGGTGTCGTCGGTGCCCTTGGTGATCTGGGGATCGTGGTAGTAGGCCCACAGCACCTGGTCATAGTAGTAGCTGCCCAGCAGAACGTCCACAAAGGGATTCTCCCGATCCAGCTTGGGAATGACCTCCGTCTCGGTGGCGTTGCAGCGGGTGCAGGTGTAGAGGCGCTCGCCGTCCTTGGAGTCGGTGGGCTTCACGGTCACAGTGCCCTCGTCCCAGGCGTGGCCCAGGGCCTCGATGGGACGGGTCTCGGTCTCGGGGCAGCGGGAGCAGCTTCTGGTCTCCACGCCGTCCTCGGTGCAGGAAGGAGGCGTGGTCTCGCCCCAGTCGCCGAAGTCGTGGCCCAGGGCCTCAGTCTCATTGTCGGTGTAGCTGTTATTGCAGCGGGAGCAGGTATGGGTGGTGTAGCCGCCCTCGGTGCAGGTCGGGTCGGTCACCACGTCCTGATAATCGTGGCCCAGGGCGTTGATCGGGCGGTTCTCACTCTCGGGGCAGCGGGAGCAGGTGCGGGTCTCCACACCGTCCTCGGTGCAGGTAGGAGCGGTGGTCTCCGTCCATTCGCCGAAGTCGTGGCCCAGAGCATTCAGAACCACAGAGGCTGCGGGGATCTCATTCTGCCCTTCGGCGTCGGAGAAGCAGCGGTGGCAGATCGTGCAGTACCAATGCTCGATGTTGCCGTTTTCCGTGCAGCTGGGATCCGACGCCTCGACGTGCTCCAGCGTATGCTCGTGGGGGGCGATCTCGGTGTAGTAGTAGGTCACGCCGTCCTCGGTCTCTTTCCAGAACTGGACGGGATACTGATTGAAGTCGTTCTCTTTCCAGAGGGCAAACTTCTCGTTGTTGTAGAAGGTCAGGTAGGGATAGTTGCCGCCGTCGGCGCAGCCAGCCCTGGTGCCCTTGCCGGAAACGTAGGTGAAGCTCCAGCTGGTCTTATCCCCGTTGAGGCTGCCATTGCTGTTGAGCATATAGCCGCTGGTGCCCATGTAGGTTTCGTTGCCCAGGTTCTGGATGCTGTAGCCGGAGTTGGCAGCCTCGACGTGCCAGATGTAGTCTTCGGTGACCTCGCGGAGCACGTCCTCATCCAGCTCCATGCCGGCGTTGGTGTAGGGCACGACGCTTTCGGCCGCGTTGCTCTCATAGCTGCTGCCTGCGCTCAGGCCCTTCAACACCTGGACGACGTTGTTTTTGTTGCCGGAAATGACATAATTGCCTTCCCAGTCGGTCTGATCCTCGTCCACCAGCTTGTAGCAGATGCCGCCTCCGCCGTAGACGCAGGAATAGAGGGCGTAGATGTTGACCGAAGCTGCGGTCACGGTGTAGCTGGTGCCGCCCTTGAAGTAGCTGGGCTTCTCGGTGGTCTCATAGACGGGAGCATCCACCCAGCCGCGGAAACGATAGCCATTGATCTCCGGCGCAGTGGTGGGGAGGACGACGTCGTCGCCCAGGTAGCTGTTTTCGCTGTTGATGAGAATACCGTTGGAGAAGTAGCTGACAACGGCAGGGGTCTTGGCGGCAAAGTTGATTTGCACGGAGCAGTCCGTCTCGGCCTGCACCATGAAGCTGTTGCCGTTCTGAATCACATTGGCGGTGCCGCTGAGCAGCTCGTAGCCCGCGGTGTAGTAGCCCTCGGCGGGGTGCGCGACGATCCGGGAGCCGATGACCTCCACGGTGCCCCATTCCTCATTGTTGGAGGTGGCGGTCACCTCATAGTTGGTGCCGAAGAGAGACCAGGTGGAGTAGACGGTCTGGGCCTTATCCACGTTGCCGTGGCCGGGATAGGGATCCTCGGAGGAGGCGACGATGGGCCATGCGGGATAGCTGCTGGTGTAGGGGTCGGGGCAGCCGACGGCAGCCTTCATGTTGGCAACCGCGGTCGCCATGTCGTCGCCGTTCTTGATGGCGGTGTTGAGGTTGTTCATGTAGTCCATGTCGCCGGCGAAGGTGACGGACTGGGAGTAGCCGTAGACCACCTCAACGCCCTTGTCCCGGAGGCCGGCCTCCATCTTGTCGGTGGCCATGCCCAGGCAGATGCCCATGTAGAGGTAGCTGTTGGGGGCGTTGTTGGGCATATGGTTGGCGATGCAGGTGCCATTGACGTAGGCGTAGCCGGAGCCCTTCAGGCAGTTGTAGTAGGTGCCAAACTCGCCCTGCTGCGCCACAGTGTCTTCGGAAGTGACGCCCGTGTTGGTCGTCAGGCAGAGGTAGGAGCTGTTGGCCCGGGAGGTATAGTCGTTGCCGCTGGCGTAGTCGGTGGTGCCGTGGGAGTCGAACATGACCATAGCGCACTGGGACATGGTCAGGGCGATGTTGTCCACCGTGGCGTTCTCCATGGCGTAGCGCATACCGGTGCCGCCGGTGGTCTCATACAGAGACTGCCACATGGCCTTGTACTGGGGAGAGTAGTTGTTGAAGGAGCTGTCGGCGTAGTTGGAGCTGCTCTCCCAGTAGGGCTGGATCAGGCCGATGTCGGTAGCGGTGGGGCCTCCGCCGCGAACCGGCTGAACAGACTCCAGAATGGCCTGGGCCTGGGCCTCGGCCTTGGCGATGTCCGCAGGGGTGGGTTCGTTATCGGTGTTGTGGAGCTCGGCCTCCATGCGGGGGTCGTAGCAGCAGGGCATTCCGACGGTGGTTTCCCACACCAGGAAATTGCCGTTCTGCAGCAGGGTGCCGGGAACATAGGTCTCGGAGGACTCGATGGCCTCGATGACCTGGGGAACCGCGGCGACGTAGTCTGCCTCGGTCATGTGGCCGATGCCGCCGCAGGCCGCGGCTGCCTCAGCTTTCACCGTGTTGATCTTGGCAAACACGTCGTTGTCAAGGATCGCGTTGTCTGCTTCCGTGAAAACATGGATCGGCTGGGCCGCACCCGTTTCCTTGGGGGTCTCGGCAAAGACCGCCGCAGGAAGCAGACCGACGACCATCACGACCGCAATCAGCAGAGCAAGCAGGCGTCTGAAGGATTTGTTCATACAATCTGTCTCCTTTTCGAAATTTGCAGGGCAGGCGCTGCGCGCCGCCACCAGCTTACTATATATTGTATCACAGACGCCTTCCAATTCCAAGAATTTTCTTCATGGAATGCTCACAAATTTTTTACCGCTGGATTGTCGGATTTGTCAAAGAAGCGGATCTGCCGAAGAAGCGAAAACGCGGCAGCCCGGGCGGGCTGCCGCGATGATCGCCTTGGATATGCGTCTCAGAGATTGTACTGCTTATAGTCGTAATCGGCCATGCTCATGCTTGCCACCCGGCGCACCTCAGGCTCCGCGTCCAGGAAAGCCTTGACCACCAGCGGGTCAAAGTGGTTGCCGGAGCCCTCTTTGATGATCTCCAGGGACTTTTCCACGCTGTAGGGCCCCTTGTAGCTGCGCCGGGAGACCAGTGCGTCAAACACGTCCGCCACGGCCATGACCCTTGCGGAGAGCGGGATCTCATCCCCCCGGAGGCCCTTGGGATAGCCTGTGCCATTCCACTTCTCGTGGTGGTAGGCAGCCAGCTTTTTGGCCTCGTTCAGGTAGTTGGATTCCTCCCGCATGGTGTCGATCACCTGGTCGATGATCACCTCGCCGGAAGCGGCGTGGGTCTTCATCACGTCGAATTCCTCGTCGGTGAGCTTGCCGGGCTTATTGAGAATGGCGTCGGATATGGTGATCTTGCCGATGTCGTGCAGAGGGGCGGAGTGGACCACGTCGTAGATGTAGGAGTCGGTCAGCCTGTTGGCGTAGATCCCTTCCTTCCGCATCTGCTCCAGGATGATGGCCACGTAGGCCGCGGTCTTCTTGACATGGTCGCCGGTGCTCTTGTCACGGCTTTCCACCATATCCGCCAGAACCAGGATCAGGCCGTTCTGCAGATTGGAGATCTGGTTGCTCTTATGCTGCACCTCGTCGATATAGTCCACCATGTCTTCGGTGGTCTTGCGGTAGGCGCGATAGAGGTCTTCCAGCTCATCGCCGGTGGTGATATCCAGATCCTCCACCATCTTCCGGCTCTGAACTCTGGCCTCCGGGGTGTCGTAGCTGAAGCGGTTGGCGGCGTTGGCGATGGTGTTCACCGGATCGATGATGGCCTTCCGGGTCAGCCAGATGGAATACACGCCGGTGAGGAACAGGAAGGCGATGAATATGGAGATCAGCTTGGTCAGATAGGCGATCTCGTCGTTGATCATCCGCTCCATGGACATATCGGCGATGGCGTAGCACAGCAGCTCCCCGTCTGCGTCGAAAACCGGACGGTAGACCGAGTAGAGCCAGCCGTATTCGTCGATGGTGGCGTCCGCAGGGACAGGCTCCCCCGCCAGGAAGAGCTCCGAATATTTTTCGATCGTGCCGTCATATTCCACCACGGTGCCGGGATCGTCCGCCTCCTGGTCGGGCACGTCCAGGTCGTACACCACCAGGCAGTCGTTCTCCCGGACCCGGTAGGCGTAGATGAAGCGGACCTCCGGGGAGGTCTCGATCACGTTTTCCAGCTCCCGGGTCATGCCCAGGTAGGGCTCCGCGTCTCTGCCGTCAGCCAGCAGCGCCTCCACCTCCCGGGGCCCCAGCATCTCCGCCAGCAGGGCCGTGACCCGCTCGCCTTTATCCTGGTAGGCCCGGATGGTCAGCTTGTGGTACTGCAGGATACTGGTGGTGATGGCGCCGAGCATGGCGATGGCAATGGAGAGGCCGATGGCAACAGACATCTTGACGGTCAGAGAGGTGCGCTTGTGGATATGGGCAACGCCCTTGGTATTCTTGCGTAAATACCAGCTCTGGGCGCGGTAGTAATCCAGCAGCTTTTCGGGCAGCAGCAGATACAGCGGAACGGAAACCGCCGTGACCGCGGCTTTATCCACCAGATCCACCAGGAAGCAGGAGAGCAGATTGGAGGAGACGTAGCCGATGGAAAGGGTGTCGCCGATCTTGGCGGCAAGCTCCACCGCGTAGCCCTCGCCGAAGTCCTTACCGTTGATCAGCCAGGTCAGGACGCCGCCGACGACGCCGCCGATCAGCGCGAACAGAAGCACCACCGGCAGCACCTGGGGAAAGCGGGTCATGACGCCTTTTTTCTTGCAGGCCACGGCCGCCACGGCGATCAGAATACTGATCACGGCGTAATAGGTGGAGTTGGGGTCCTTGAGCCCGTTGATCAGGTTGGAGAAAAAGCCCACCGTGATGCCCGGAACCAGGCCGCCGGTCATGGCGGTCAGCAGCGTGCCCACGTTATCCAGGTAGAGGGGCAGCCCCAACGCGGTATTCAGCAAACGCCCGAGAAAGTTCAATCCGACGCCGATCACCACGGTGATCAGCAGCAGAAGCAGGCTCTTGGTGTGGCTGGATTGTGTATGCCGAACCATATCACACCTCCTCCCATCCGTATTTTGACGCTCTTTTATAAATTATATTGTATAAAACCGAAGGCAAAAAGTCAACTGTTTTCCTGTTTTTCCAAAAAAGTCCGTGAAGATTGATTATTTTTATCAAGAAATAATTGCAATTATTCAGCTTTTCTGGTACAATATAGTATAAATATTATTTGCTTCGGAAAGGAGGATGCGCTGTGGAGCAGTATCTTTTCCCGGAAGAGGAGCGAGCTCAACTGGAAAAGTCCCGCATTCCTCTGGCTGTTTACCAATATCTGGACAGCCGGGTCGCAACGCTGATCGTATCAGACGGCTTCTGCCAGCGCTTCGGCTACAAGAGCCGCGCCGACGCCTGCTACGACATGGATCACGATATGTATCGCTCCGTCCACCCGGACGACGCTGACAGGCTCACCAAATCCGCCGACCGTTTTGTCAACGGAGATGGAACATACGAGGAAATCTACCGCACCCGGATTAAATCCGGCTCTGATTTCCGGATCATTCACGCCCTGGGCGAGCGGATCCCGGCTCCGTCCGACATCCGGCTGTTCCTGGTCTGGTACGTGGACGAGGGGCTCTACAGCCCCCTCACGGAGATCAACGGCGCGGGGCTGAGCCGCTCTGTAAGCAACAGTCTCTGGGAGGACAGCGCCCTTCGGGCAAACAAATACGACTATCTCACCGGTCTGCCCAGCATGACCTGGTTCTTTGAGATGGGCTCCGTCAAGCTGGACGACATGCAGAAAAACGGCGGCAGCCCGGCCCTGCTCTTCCTGGATTTCCACGGGATGAAATACTTCAACCGCAAGCACGGCTTTGCCAAGGGAGACGTGCTGCTGCAGGGCTTCGCCCAGATCCTGGCCGACTGCTTCGGCAGCGACAACTGCTGCCGCCTGGGGCAGGATCATTTCGCCGTCATCGCCGACGAGCAGGGCCTGGAGTCCACCCTGGAGCACATTTTTGCGGAGGCCGCCGCGCTGAACGGCGGATTGACGCTCCCCGTCCACGCGGGCATCTATCTGCTCCGCGCCGAGCACGTGAGCATCAGCGCCGCCAGCGACCGGGCAAAGATCGCCTGCGACGCCATGCGGGGCCGCTATTCCTCCTGCTTCAACTACTACGACCTGCGTATGCGGGACAACGAAGAGCTGCGGCAGTACGTCATCGCCAATCTGGACACTGCGATCCGGGAAAAATGGATCCGCGTGTTCTACCAGCCCATTGTCCGGGCCGTCAGCGGCAAGGTGTGCCACGAGGAGGCGCTGGCCCGGTGGTTCGACCCCGGCAAGGGGATGCTCTCCCCTGCCGACTTTATCCCCAGCCTGGAGGATTCCGGGATCATCCACAAGCTGGATCTGTTCGTTGTGGAGCAGGTTCTGGAAAAGCTGAAGCAGCAGGCCGCCGACGGCCTGCACCTCGTGCCCCAATCCGTCAACCTCTCCCGCGCCGACTTTGACGCCTGCGACATCGTGGAGGAGATCCGTTCCCGGGTGGACGCCTCCGGCCTGCCCCGGAAGATGATCCAGATCGAGGTGACGGAGAGCGTCATCGGCAAGGATTTCGAGTTCATGAAGGCCCAGGTGGAGCGCTTCCAGCAGCTGGGCTTCTCCGTCTGGATGGACGACTTCGGCAGCGGCTATTCCTCCCTGGACGTGCTGGAGAGCATCTCCTTTGACATGGTCAAGTTCGATATGCACTTCATGCGTAAGTTCAACGACGGCGACAGCAGCAAGATCATTCTCACCCAGCTCGTCCGCATGGTCAGCGCCCTGAACATCGACTCCGTCTGCGAGGGCGTGGAGACCGCGGAGCAGGTCGCCTTCCTGAAGGACATCGGCTGCGCCAAGCTCCAGGGCTATTATTTCTGCAAGCCCATCCCGCCGGAGGAAATTCTGGAGCGGAACCGCAAGGGGATCCAGATCGGCTTCGAAAACCCCGCAGAGGAGGACTATTTCGAGGCCATCGGCCGGGTGAACCTCTTTGACATGACTCTGATCGCCGGGGAAGACGTGAAATCCTTCCGGAGCTTCTTCGATACCCTGCCGATATCGATTATGGAGCATCGGGACGGCATGGTGCGCTTCATCCGCAGCAGCGCTTCCTTCCGGGATTATCTGGATCGCTTCTACGGCATCCGTGTCGCGGAAACAGGAACCGATTTCTTCCCTGCCCCCTTCCGCGACGACGCCACATGCGTGGAGCATTTCCGGCGCTGCTGCGAAAACCGAAGCAGGACCTTCTGCGCCATGAAGCTCCCCGACGGCTCCACCGCCCACTGCACCATGCGCTGGATCGGCAGCGACCCTGTCACAGGCATCGTCGCGGTGGCCCTGGCTGTGATCTCCGTCTCCCCGCCGAATCCCGGCACGGACTACGCCAACATCGCAAGAGCTCTGGCCGCAGACTATTTTAATCTGTTTTATGTCAACCTGCAGACGGAGGACTTCATTGAGTACTCCTCCAGCGTGGGCAAGGACAACCTGGCCGAGGAGCGCCACGGGACGGAGTTCTTCGCCGCCGCGCGGCAGGACGCCCGCACGGTCCTCTATCCCGAGGATCAGGACACCTTTGTGGCGGCCTTTACCAAGGAAAACATCCTCCTGCAGCTGGCGCGGCAGGGCGTCTTTACCCTGACCTATCGGATCCTGAAGGACGGCGAGCCGGTCTACGTGGCCATGAAGATCACGCGCATGGACACCGACGAAAACTACCTCATTGTGGGCGTCAGCAGCATCGACGCCCAGATGAAGGAGAAGGAGCGGCTGGATCGCGTCCGCGCCAACGAGATCACCTATGCCCGGATCCGGGCCATCTCTGCGGAGATCATCTGTATGTACACGGTGGATCCCGTCAGCGGGCAGTATGTGGAATACAGCGCCAGCAGCGACTATGCCGGGCTGGGGCTGTCCAAGGACGGCGTCGACTTCTTCGCTGATGCGCAGGAAAACGGAGCCAGACTCGTTCTCCCGGCTGACTATCCCATCTACAAGGCGCAAATGCAGAAGGAAAACGTGTTCCGAGAGATTCGTGAGCACGGCCTTCTCACCTTCAAATACCACCTGCTGATCGGCGGCAAGCCCACGGAGGTGCGCCTGCGGGCCGGTCTGGTAAAGGAAAGCGACGGAGAAAAGCTGATCGTAGGCGTGGCGAAGGCCGGAAGATAACAAAAAAAGAACTCCCTGCATTCATTTTTCCCGGATGCAGGCAGAATTGAGAATTGAAAGTTGAAAGTTGAAAATGAAGGTGTTTTTTAAATTGCCATATAAAGAAGGAATCCAAGCTGCGAAATAGACTCTTTTCGTTTTTTCGACCTGTAATTACTCAGTAATAAGAATCATTGAGCTGGATATTTCCACTTTTCTTCTCATCGGTCAAATGGCAATTTGAACGATGCCACAACTTTTAACTATCAATTTTCAACTTTCAACTTTTTTGACACGCTGACAAAAATGCCGATCCTCGCGGATCGGCATTTTTGCGGCATATTTTACGCCAGAGCAGCGGTGATGATGGCCATCTTGTAGACCTCGTCGGCGTTGCAGCCGCGGCTCAGGTCGTTGATGGGGGCGTTCAGGCCCTGCAGGATGGGGCCGTAAGCGGCGAAGCCGCCCAGACGCTGGGCGATCTTATAGCCGATGTTGCCGGCCTCAATGTTGGGGAAGATGAAGGTGTTGGCGTAGCCCGCGACCTTGCTGCCGGGGAACTTCAGCTGACCCACCGTGGGAGACACGGCGGCGTCGAACTGCATCTCGCCGTCGATGGCCAGCTCGGGAGCCAGCTCCTTGGCCTTGGCGGTGGCAGCCTGGGACAGCGCCACGGTGCCGCCCTTGCCGGAGCCCTTGGTGGAGAAGCTCAGGACCGCGACCTTGGGATCGATGCCGAAGACCTTGGCGGTCTTGGCGGTCTCGATGGCCACCTCAGCCAGCTTCTCGGCGGCGGTGAAGGTCACGTTGCCGTCCTTGTCCACGGTGTCCTGATAGTCGATGTTGATGGCGCAGTCGCCCATGGCCAGCAGCTCCTGCTTGCCGTCCTTGCCCTCACGGGCCATGATGAAGCAGGAGGACACCAGATGAGCGCCCTTGCGGGTCTTGACCAGCTGCAGGGCGGGACGGACGGTGTCGGCGGTGGAGTAGGTGGCGCCGCCCAGCAGGGAGTCGGCGTAGCCCATCTTCACCAGCATGGTGCCGAAGTAGTTGCCCTTCAGCAGATTGGCGCGGCAGTCCTCGGGGCTCATCTTGCCCTTGCGGAGCTCGACCATGGTCTCCACCATCTTCTCCATCTCGGGATAGGTGGCGGGGTCGATGATCTCCAGGCCTTCGATGTCGAAGCCGCACTCAGCGGCCTTGGCCTTGACGGTGTCCACGTTGCCGATCAGAATGGGAGTCAGATAAAGACCGTCCTTCTTGAGCTGCGCGGCAGCCTCCAGGATACGGGCGTCGTGGCCCTCGGTGAAGACGATCTTCTTAGGATTCTCGCGAAGCTTTGCTTTGAGAATGTCGAACATGGCAGTAACCTCCAAAGGTTCAAATTTTGACACCCCTATTATAGCCTGTCCTGCGCCGCTTGTCAATTTCAGAAAGAAACAAATTTTGCGGTTTCTCGGCAATCAGGAATCAGCCACTGATTGACAGGTTTTTTCTTATTTTCCGAGGACGTATTCTACCCCACCCATATCCCTAAAGTACAGTTTTCCATCTCGATAATCTATATCCGTTGAGTTAATTGTCACAGTATCACCGTTCCGCGTCCAAGTTATTTCCCCTGTCTCCCCCGCATACGTAGCCGAACCTTTACCATCAGGATCCAATTTCACTACAACAAACTGATCGGCTGTATTCTCTGTGAGATTGAAAGAGGACAAGACCTCTTCCAGTGTTTTTCCGTCTCTATTTGCTATCTCTGTAAAAAACTTCACAGGAGTCATAGCGTCGATGTATAAAAGCTTGTAAGTGCCTTCCAGCGTCTGGGGGGGCAGCTTCGTCATTGCCGCAACCTGCAAAGAGTGAAATAAGGAGAACCATAAGCACCGTAAGTACAAAATAGCGTTTCATCGTATTCGATCCTTTCTGTAATATGTGTGATTTCTTATACGAATTATGGAACAAACCGGAAAGAATCATTATCCTGCTGCAATTCCAGAATTCCGTCTGTAATACTAAAATAGAAGAGTATACCCATCATAATTGACGAAATGCAATCTTTTTTTCATCTTTTAGTAAGCGTATGCGCTGTCAAAACCGAGCATAATCACGCACGAATGGGTCTTCCTCTTGTGTTCGTCCCCTTCTGCTCCGCGCACACGGGCGCACGCTGTGCGCCCCTGCGACTGGATCGATGCATTTTTTGAAAAACAGTTGATTTTTGCGTGATATCCTGTATAATATAGCGCGTATAGCAAGTTTCATTGTTTCTTTTCAGGCGCGATAAACCTTGTAGGGGCCGGCGCCTTCCGAAGCAAAGCGAGTCCTTTAGGGGACGACCCGCTTCCGGGGTCGGATGGCTGGCACGGGGCGTCGTAGGCGCCGCCCCCCTACAATGTGACTGAACAGGTACGTTTCATTTTTGTAAAACAACGGATAAGAAGGATAAATCCATGTTTTGGACGCCATTGCACGTATATACGCTGATCCCCCAGTTTGTCATTTACGCGGCGCTTGCCTGGATGATCAGCCGCAAATTGAACAACAAAGACGAAGAAGCCAAATTGCTGCCGCTCAAGCTCTGCACAGGATTGCTGCTTTTGCTGGAAGCCGCGAAGCAGATATACGGAATTGCAAACGGCTACAGCAGCTACTGGATCCCTTGCCATTTTTGCAGTTTGTTTCTGTATTTTCATCCTCTTGCGTGCTTTTATAAGGGCCGCCATCGGGATCGGTTTATTCTGATCGCCGGCATTGTATCGACCTGCTTGTTCCTGTTTATGGCCGTTTATCCGAACGTCGTATATTCGGATGACGCGATCAGAAGTATGTGGGCGTTTTTGACCGGGCAGGGCGGAAGCTTCTTTGAATTGCACTCGGTCCTGTTCCATGGGATCGGGATATTTACCTTCTTTTTGTTCATCTTCCAGGGCTTGGCGAAGTTCAACACCAAAAAGGACGTTGTGCTGGTCGTCATCACCTATGGCCTGTATTGCTTGATCGTCGGACCGTTTGCGCAGCTCATTGATACAAACTTCAACAATTTCGTTCACAGCAACGCTCCCTTTTTAGAGAACGTCAGATTAAGCATCAGAAACAGCATTGGCGAGATTCCCGGTCAAACGGTTTACGTGCTGATGATCTCTGCCGGAACCGTTCTCGTTCCGCTGCTGGCTTACTTTATTCTGAAATATTTGACGATGATCATAAACAGAAGATCGATGAAAACAAATTTTGGTGGTTGACAGGCGTGAAAATCGTGGTATAATGGTACAAACGTCAAAGGCTGCGACGAAGACGGGCTTCCATAATCCGCCGCCCAGAGAGAGACCCCTTGTGCTGCGAGGGTCTTGCGAAGGACGGAACGCCCCACCGCTTCCGAGCCGCCCGCCGGAACGTCTGCTTTCCGCCGTTTGTGCGTGTAGGGACAAGCACCTGTGCCCTTCATGGGTATCGCTTGTCCGCGGACGAGCAATACCCATGAAGGGCACAGGTGCTCGTCCCTACATTCGGTTGTGAAGGTGTCACCGTGGCGCGCACTGTGCGCCGCTACAGGGTGCAGATCAGTATGGAGGGACGGGGATCGCCCGTTACAGCGTCCAAGAGCGGCGGACTACGTCCGCAAGCAGGGTGGAACCGTGGATAAGTCATTTATTCACCCCTGACCGAGCGATCGGTCGGGGGTTTTTTGTTTTCCGGTCAATCACCGAGGCGTCCCTCATCCGGCACTTCACGCCATCTTCTTTGAGGGAAACATCTTCAGTTGATGCAGTTATTGCATTTTTTACAACAACCGCCGAGAACGAAAAAACGAAGCACGGCGGGCAGATTGCCCGCGCTACGGACTTTGAACCATGCGCTCGAAACTCTAACCCCACCTTGATCCCTGATCCTTGATCCCTGCGTTTCCTTAAATGCCCATGCTATCAACAACACCGTAATAATTCCGCAAGGAGGTATATAACCATGTCCGAAGAAAACATCTACACCTTTGAAAACGAGGCCTATCGCAAGACCTACTGGCACACCTGCTCCCACATTATGGCCCAGGCCGTGAAGCGTCTGTGGCCGGAGGTGCAGCTGGCCATCGGCCCCTCCATCGATCTGGGCTGGTACTACGACTTTGACGCTCCCTTCTCCTTCACCAACGAGCACCTGGAGCAGATCGAGGCCGAGATGAAGAAGATCTGCAAGGAGCGGCTGCATCTGGAGCGCTCCGAGAAGCCCCGGGCCGAGGCCATCGCCTATATGGAGGCCAAAAACGAGCCCTACAAGGTGGAGCTGATCAACGATCTGCCCGCCGACGCCGTGATCTCCTTCTACACCCAGGGCGAGTTCACCGACCTCTGCGCCGGTCCCCACCTGGATTCCACCGGCCGCGTCAAGCACAACGGCTTCAAGCTCACCAAGGCCTGCGGCGCCTACTGGCGCGGCGACTCCAACCGCAAGATGCTCCAGCGGATCTACGGCGTGGCCTTCCCCTCCAAGGAAGAGCTGGACGCCTACCTGGAGCAGCAGGCCGAGGCCCTGAAGCGGGATCACAACAAGCTGGGCCGTGAGCTGGAATACTTCACCACCGTGGACGTGATCGGCCAGGGCCTGCCCATCCTGCTGCCCAAGGGCGCCCGGGTGATCCAGAAGCTGCAGCGCTGGGTGGAGGACACCGAGAAGAAGCGGGGCTACCTGCTGACCAAGACGCCTTACATGGCAAAGCGGGAGCTGTACAAGATCTCCGGCCACTGGGATCACTACCGGGACGGTATGTTCATCATGGGCGACCCCGACGATGAGACCAAGGAATGCTTCGCCATGCGGCCCATGACCTGCCCCTTCCAGTACCAGGTCTTCCTGAACCGGGCCCGCTCCTACCGGGACCTGCCCATGCGGCTGGGCGAGACCTCTACTCTCTTCCGCAACGAGGACTCCGGCGAGATGCACGGTCTGATCCGGGTGCGTCAGTTCACCATCTCCGAGGGCCATCTGATCCTCCGCCCCGAGCAGCTGGAGGAGGAGTTCAAGGGCTGCCTGGAGCTGGCCAAGTACCTGCTGGGCACCGTGGGTATGCTGGAAAACTGCTCCTTCCGCTTCTCCCAGTGGGATCCTGCCAACACGGCCAAGTATGAAGGCACCCCGGAGCAGTGGGAGAAGGCCCAGTCCGTCATGAAGACCATCCTGGACGATCTGAACGTGGAATACAGCATCGGCATCGACGAGGCCGCCTTCTACGGCCCCAAGCTGGACATCCAGTACAAGAACGTCTTCGGCAAGGAGGACACCATCGTCACCATCCAGGTGGATATGCTGCTGGCGGAGAAGTTCGGCATGGAGTACACCGACACCGACGGCCAGAAGAAGCTGCCCTATATCATCCACCGCACCAGTCTGGGCTGCTACGAGCGCACCCTGGCCTATCTGATCGAGCGCTACGCCGGCGCCCTGCCCCTGTGGATGTGCCCCGAGCAGGTCCGGGTGCTGCCCATCACCGACCGGGCCCACGACTACGCCGCCAAGCTGGTGGAGGAGCTGCGGGCGCTGGACATCGACGCCGAGGGCGACTACCGCTCCGAGAAGCTGGGCTACAAGATCCGGGAGGCCCAGATGCAGAAGGTTCCCTATATGCTGGTCATCGGCGACCGGGATATGGAGAACGGCACGGTCTCCGTCCGCACCCGCACCGGCGCGGATCTGGGTGCCATGACCCCCGCCGAATTCCAGGCCCTCTGCCTGAAGCAGATCGCGGAGAAGGATCGGAGCTTCTGATTGTTTCGGCCCTTCGCACACCCGAAAATTTTACGGCACCCTCCCCCGGGTTCCCGGGGCAGGGTGCCGTTTCTGTTTTTACTTGCCCGTTTTTCAGTCCCCGCCCAGCTTGATCCACATGGCGGGGCGAACCGCGTTATAGGCTTCGTCGAGATATTGATCCAAGTGGGAGAGGGAGCCGTCCGGGGTGATGCAGGGCGCGTTCCAGTTGCTGACGCCCTGGAATCGCACCCACCACCAGCAATAGCTTCGGCCGTCTTCGGAGGAAGCGTTTCTGGCGGGTGCGCCCTGGGCCACCGCGTAGGCGGTGGGCGAGCACCTTCGGGATTCCTCGGAGGGGAAATACTTGTAGATCTGGGTCTGATCCAAGGCAAACAGCCGATCGACGGCGTCTGCGAACTTCATTTCGTCCTGACGCTGGGGGGAGGGGATCACGGTGTCCAGGATCCGTTCCTGTTCCTCCGGGGTGAAGGCGCTGCTCAGGAACGGGCCGTTCAGCCAGCTTCTGATGTTGCAGCTCGTCCAGGAATCGCGGCTTTTGTTGACGCTGTATCGCTGGCAGTCCAGCGCGTACCGGCTGATGAGCAGCGCCCGGTCGTCCTCCAGGGCCAGGACCAGCCACTCGATGTCCTCCTGCCCGTTGGAGAGGTCGTTGTCCTGCTCGTAGGAGCCGAAGAAGACGGAGGCGCCCAGCTGTGGGTTTTCGAGCAGAGCGGCCTTATACGGCTCGTAGAGCGCCTCTGCCCGCTGGGCGCTGTCCCGATAATCGCCCAGCGCGATCCACGCGGGATAGGCCCGGTCATAGCTTCCGGCTTCGCTCAGCGCAAGCGCTGCGGCGTATTGCTGCTCCAGCCTTTCCGCCCGGCAGGTCTCGATCATGGCCGCGCTGTCCGCATAGCCCTCCAGCGCTTCAAAGGCGGCGATGGCCGCATCGTACTCCCCTGCCGCCCGGAGCTCCGCCGCGATGCCGTATCTGCAGGCAAGAATCCTCGTCTCGCTGTCCCGGTATCCGTCCATGGCCTCAAAGGCGGCGATGGCTTCCTCATAGCTTCCCGCCTCCCAGAGGGATACCGCCCGGCTGTAACGGAGCGCGGGAAGGATCAGGGTATGCAGCAGGCAGCCCAGCGCCAGGCAGGCCGCAAGGGCCGTGCCGAGGATCCGGTTTCTTTTTTTGCGCCGTTTCTCCGCCTTTTCCACCAGCTCGTCGATGCGCCGGAGCTCCTCTGAGCGCTGCCCGCCGCCGGACCACACTTCGGCGCAGGCCGGATTCCGGGATTCCTCCGACAGCACGCCGTCGCGGATGCGATAGGTGATGTCCGCACGGGCGGAGATGTCCGGATCGTGGGTGACCACGATCACGCAATAGCCCTCCTCGTGGGCCAGCTGCAGCAGCAGGTCGATGATCCGCCTGCCGTTTTCCGTGTCCAGATTGCCGGTGGGCTCGTCGGCCAGCAGCAGCCGGGTATCCATGCTCATGGCGCGGGCCACCGCCACCCGCTGCTGTTCGCCGCCGGAGAGCATATTGGGCAGGCGGTCCAGGGCGGTTTCCGGCAAGCCCACCCTGCGGATCAGCGCCGCGGCCCGATCTCTGGCTTCCTTGCCCGCAAAGCCCCGGATCTCCATGGGGTAGGTCACGTTCTCCGAGACCGTCAGCAGCGGCAGGAGCCGGAAGGACTGATAGATGACCGAGACGTTCTCCCGGCGGTAGCGCTCCAGATCGAGGGACGCGGTGGACCGGCCGTTGAAGCGGATCTCGCCCTCGCTCGGCAGCATCAGCCCGGCCAGCAGAGACAGCAGCGTGCTCTTGCCGGAGCCGGACTTGCCCACCAGGGCGTAGAGCCGCCCTTCCTCAAAGCTGCAGCTTACGCCGTTCAGCGCGTCGACGGTCTGATATTGATTGACGTAGCGATATTTGACGTTTTGCACTTCCAGGATCGCCATGGCATTTCCCTCCAGTATTATTCCGGTTCGGTCAGAGACGCAAAGGAAGGCTTCGACAGCCCCATGAGGAGACACAGCAGCGTGGCGCAGTTCCAGATCAGCCAGAACCCGCCGCACAGGCCCAGGCACAGGCCGGAGACGCCGTTCCCCACCGGAAGCGAGAGCCCGATGCCCAGCGCCAGGCCCACAGAGCTCAGCAGAAGCTGTTCAAACGTGAAGTTCCGCAGGATCCGGCTTCGCTGCGTCCCCATGGCCCGCATGAGGGCAAGCTCCTTTCGTCTGGACAGCGAAAGCAGCCAGGCCAGCGCGAAGCCGATCACCCCGGTGAGCCCGTAGAGCGCGTTGTAAAGCATACCGACGTACTGGATCTGCCGCTCCATGGAGTGGGTCGTATCCAGATAGATCTCATCCTCCAAAATGACGAAGGGATGGGCCCTGTCGCCGGAATGGACCCAGGTGAAGCCGGAATCGGCCAGCGCCTGCCGTACCTCGTCCAGCTCCGCGGCGCTTCGCAGGGTGAACAGGAAGCTGTCGTAGGTGCGTATGGTGACGTTGTCGACGTCGAAGCCGGCAAAGGACTCGTCCTGCCGTTCCAGGATATCCACGGCGGGGAAATAGCTGATGGGAGAGAACACGTAGGACTTGGAAACGTCAGCGTTGTACGCGCCCACCACCAAGACGTCCACCGTGCCGAAATTATCCACGGTGAAATAGTATGGCGCGTAAAACAGGAAGCGGACCGTATCCCCCAGGGCGATCCCGTTTTCTTCCATCATCTGCTTCGGAAGCACGCAGATCCTTGCGCCGCCCGCAAAATCGGCGTCCGAATACCCATCCAGCCACTGAATGTTCCGACCCTTTTCGCCATGGAAGATGGGACTGCCGTTGACGGAGGAGGCGGCAAGCCATCGGGAGCCGGAGATCAGCCGATCGATCAGCGTTTCCATGGCGAAGGAGCCGATGGCGGGGATCCGGGGATCCGGAAGGGCATACTCCGTTCCGTCCGCTGATACGGAGATGCCGATCAGCTCGCAGAAGGCCACCGTGTCCGTGACGGAATAGTCCGAGACGCAGCCCGTTTCCAAAAACAGCTTCACCGGCCAGCTGCGTACCTTCAGCCCGTCAATGAGCTGACCCTTATAATCCGTGGCAAAGCCGGTAATGACCGCATTGCTCCGATAGGCCTCCAGCTGCGCCCGATGGCCGTCCAGCGAGCTGGTCAAGCGGCCGAAAAAGACCGCCGTGACGCAGCACAGCAGGAGGACGGCAGCCGTGCGGACCGTGCCTCTGCGGATGGAGATCAGCGCGTATTTCAGCACGCCGGTGAGATGGGAGCTCCGCCGGGCGCGCTTTGGAAGCAGCCTCAGCGTAAAGCGGCGTTTCCCGGCCGTGAACCTTTCGCCCCGCAGGCTCCCCAGGGCAAACGCCACCGTAAACAGCAGCGAACCGGCGATCAGCAGCGCCGCGGAGCGGGCATAGACAGAAAAGGAGATCGACGGCTCGAAGGCCAGCGTGCGGGTGAGGGACAGGCGGCTGCCGGAGAAGCGATAATCCCGCTCCACGGACTGGGCGGCAAAGTTTTTCAGCACCTCCATGACCCGCCCCTCCAGGAGCTTTCCCAGCACCCCGCCCAGCACCACGGAGACCGCGGAAAGCAGCAGAGAAGCGCTGAGAAAATACAGGACGACCCGGGGCTTGTCCGTGCCCATGGCGCGCATGGTCAGCGCGCTCTCCTTTTGCCGGGAGACGAACAGATGGCTCTGCATGGCGTGGACGGTGATCGCAAGCAGGAGGCAGACCCCCAGGAAAATGACGGAGATCAGCATCAGCTCCCGCATGGGCTCCGTTGCGGCCGCATAGCCCTGGTCATAGACGCTCACCCGGAAGCCGTAGGCCCGGAGGGGCTGCGCCAGCTGCTCCAGGGCGGCGACCTTGTCGTTTTGCAGGCGGAAATGTCCGAGCCGATAGCCCGTGACCGGGCGGATGCCGACCTTTGCCGCGTTCGCGTCCGGCAGGAAGACCCGGTAGGGGTAATCATCGCTGTCCCGGTAGACCCCCACGATCTCAAAGCCGCCCTCGTCATAGCTCTCCCAGGTCCCGGGCTCGTACAGCTCCCCCTCGGAGGCATAGACCGTCAAATGGATCCGGTCCCCCACGTCCAGGCCGAGGAATCCGGCAGTGCGCTCGGAAACGACGCAAACCCGCGCCCGGGCGTCGTATTCCTCCCGGGTAAAGAGTCTGCCCTTTGTGACAGGGATGGTCTGCTGGTGGAAGGGGGGATAATCCGCCAGCGCGGCGGTGTAATACACCCGCAGGCTGTCGTTGACCTGCCGCTTGATGTTGGCGCATTGACGGTAAGCCGCGGCTGCTTCCTCTCCGGCGTCAGCCGCCGTGAAGGGGGGAAGCGTCACCGTCTGTCCCGCTTCCCGGAAGCTCGTTTCCTCCGCAAAGAACCACGGGTTGGCGGTCTGCCCCTTGTAGAATCTGCCGACTGCGTAATAGTCTCTTCCGTTTTCGAGCTTTTCCCCGCCGTCGCAGGGCATCCGGGCCGTGCGAACGAAGAGCACCGTGCCGTCGTAGCATTCGCAGGAATACAGGCTTTCCTCCACCTGCATCAGGTAGATGTCGAGCCGCTCGTCATACATGACATTTTTCAGCCGCAGCACCGCGCTGCTGGGCTCCAGCACGTCCGCATCCGAACGGTGCAGTCCCTCCGCCAGCGCCACCGTGTTGCTTTCGGCCTCGTAGGAGATCACGCTGTCCGAACGGAGCAGTGCGTCCAGCTCCTCCCGATGCTGGGCGACGGCCTTTGCCAGCTCCCCGTCGTACACGGAAGACTTGGGGTAATCCGCCCCGACGTATTCCAGATTTGCGATGGTATGGTAGTAGTCGTCACAGTCGGAAAGATAGCCCTGCACCGCGAAAAACACGCACAGGGAAACGGTCAGCAGCGCGGAGAGCAGGATCAGGACCGCGGAAAACAGAACGCTCTTCCACGGGGTCCGCAGGATGCTTTTCAGTCCGTTTTTTACCGTTAACATGGCATTTCCCGTCCTTTCCTTCCGCGATCTGTCCGGTCAGCCGCATCTGTACCGTACAGACGGTTTTTGCTGGATTCTGACATCATCATCCCTCCTCTATCCTGTGAATGCCAAAAACGGGGGATTCGTTACAGGGTCCAGAAAAAAAATACGGCATTCCGCCCTTTTTCCCCGGGCGGAACGCCGTATCTGTTTTCTGTGCGGGCGGGTAGCGCGGACGGCAGAGTGCCGTCCCTACTAATAGCCCGCGCTACCGTAGAGCGGGTGCGTGCGGGGGAAAAGCGGGCTAATAGCCCGCGCTACCGTAGAGCGGGTGCGGACGGCAGAGTGCCGTCCCTACATGCGGGGACGCGTTTATTCCGGCTCCGTCAGGGCTGCGAAGGATCTCTTGCGGAGGCCTGCGGCCAGGCAGATCAGGGTGGAGAGGATCCACACCGCCAGGAAGGCGGCGGTGAGCAGGAGCTGGGTGGGATTGAGGGCCGTCCCGGTGAGGCGGCAGACGCCGATCCCCAGGGCCAGGCCGACGGCCATCAGCAGCAGCTGTTCCAGCAGGAAGTTCCCTAAGATCCGGCCGCTCTGGGTGCCCAGGGCCCGCATGACGGCGATCTCCCGCCGACGGGAAAGCAGCAGCAGCCAGGCCAGGGCAAAGCCGATCACCCCCGCCAGCAGATACAGAGCGCCGTAGAGCACGCTGACGTACTGGATCTGCCGCTCCATGGACTGGGTCGTATTGAGATAGATCTCGTCCTCGATCATGGCGTAGGGCTTGGTGCGTTCCTCGGAATGGACCCAGGTGAAGCCCAGCTCTGCCAAAAGAGAACGCGTTTCGTCCAGCTTGGCGGCGTCCGTCAGCGTGAAGGTCAGGCTGGAATAGCTCATGGCAGGCGTTAAGCCCATGGCCTGGTATTTCGCTAAGTTCTCAGCAGTCCAGCTTTTCCTGCCCACCCAGATGTCCCTGTCCTCCTCCGCGTTGAACTGCCGGAAGAGATTTCTGTCCTCAAGCTCGGGACGCACCAGGGTCAGCGGGGAAAAGACGGTGGTGCTGCCCACCGGGGCGACATAGGCCGCGACCACCCGGAGCTGCACAAGGCACAGGATCTCGCCCCACTCCGGATGATAATAGGCGGCAAGGGCATTGATCTGATCTCCCAGACGGATCCCCCGTTCCTCCATCAGATCCTTGGGCAGGGCGCAGACGGAGGGGCCGGTCTGGTACTGCCGGGTGGAGCTCATATCCAGGTAACCGTCGTAATACGTGTATTCCTCGGTCTCAAGGCGGATGAAATCCGCCTCGCTCCAGCCGTCCAGCCACTCCACGGAGCCGCTCTCAGAGAAGTGGAACTGGGGCGTGTTTGCGACGGAATTCGTCCCGATCCAGGCGGGCTCCTTGCTCAGCCAATAGAACAGAGATTCATAGAGGTAGGAGTTGTATTCCGAAAAGTCGTAATTGATGGGCCCGCCGTCGTCTCCGCCCAGGATCCGGATATGGCCCAGGTCGGCGGTCACGCAGCAGTTTTCCAGCAGCTCGGCGGAGCAGAGCTGCGCGACAAGGCCGCCGTCCAGCGTCAGACCGCTGATGCGTTTGCCGTAACAATCCGTGGCACTGCCGCTGATCACCGCCTTGGCCTTGTAGTCGTCCAGCTGCTCCTGATAGCCGATCAGAGAGGAGCTCAGCCGTCCGAAGAACAGGGCCGTCGCCAGCCCCAGCAGCAGCACGGCTGCCGTGCGGCCCCGGCCTCTCCGCAGGGAGAGCAGGCCGTATTTGAAGGAGCCGGAGAGGCGGGACACCCGGCCGGCACGCTTCCGCGGCCTGGGCTCCTTCTTGCGCTTTTTGGCGTTTTTGCGTTCCCGCAGGCTGAACAGGGCAAAGAGCAGGGTGAAGATCAGCGTCCCGCCCACCAGGATCCCGGCAGCGCACAGATAGGCCCCCAGGGAGGAAGCGGGATCGAAATCCAGGGTGCGGGTGATCGCCAGGCGCGTGGTGGAGAAGCGCAGGTCCTGCTCCGCAAACTGAGCCGCAAAGCGCTGCAGGATCTGAAACACCCAGCCCTCCGCCTGCCTGCCGATCACAGCGCCGAAGGCCGCGCCGCAGACCGTCAGCGCCAGGGCCGCACTGAGGAAGTACACGCAGACGTGGAAACGGCCGCTGCCCATGGCGAACATGGTCCGGCCCGTCTCACGCTGCCGGGAGATGAAGATATGGCTCTGCATGGCCAGGGCGCAGGCCGCCAGCAGCAGGCAGACCGCCAGGAAGATCCCGGAGATAAACAGCAGCTCCTCCATGGGCGCTGTGGCAGCGGCGTAGCCCTGATCGTAGACGTTCAGACGGAAGCCCTGCTCCAGCAGGGGGGCGGCCGCCTCCAAAAAGGCGGGCACGCCGTCGTTTTTCAGCCGGAACTGCCCCAGGGTATAGCCGTTCACCGGGTAGAACGCGCTGCCGGCTGCCTTGGCGTCCGGCAGGAAGATCCGGTAGGGATAGCTGTCGGAGTGGCTGGTGATGCCGACGATCTCATAGTCTCCCTCGTCGGTCAGGGTATGTCCGTGGGCGGCGTAGAGATCCCCCGCCGCGTGGTACACCGAGAAGGGAAGCTTATCCCCCGGCTCCAGGCCGAGCATCCCCGCCGTCTTTTCGGAGATGATGCAGACCTTCGCCCCGGTGTCGTATTCCTCCCGGGTGAAGAAGCGGCCCTGGAGCAGGGTCAGGACCTGCTGGTGAAAGAGGTAGTTATCCTCTATGTCGGCGGTATAGCTCACCGGGAGGCCATCGTTTGCCGCTCTCAGATTCTCGGCATAGCGCAGGAAGGGGGCCTCCTCCTCCGGGCTTGCCCCGGCGGGAAGCTCCGCCGGAAGCTTGGTGTTGGTTCCGTCCTCCTCCACGGTGACCGCCGTCTGCTGGAAGCAGGGATTCTGGAGCCGGCCGGCATAAAAGCGGCCGATCACCAAGTAGGTATCCGAGCACGCCAACGACGCATCGCCGTCCAGCGTTCGGAACATGATCAGTTTATTGGTAAAGTCCAGGCGGGAATAGAGGGTCTCGGTCACAATGGCGTTGTAGACGCCGATCTGGTCGTTATAGGAGTCCAGGTAGACCCGCAGCACGGCTGTGTCGGGATCCGGAACCAGCATATCCTTCCGGTGGATCAGCGGCGAATAGGCCAGCTCCGCCGAGGCCGGCTCCCAGGCCAGCACAGACTCCGAGGCGATCAGCCCGGAAAGGGTATCGCGGTTTTCCTCCACCGCGGCGGCGAAGGCCTCGTCATAGACCGTCTGATCCGGGTAATCCCGGCCGATATATTCCAGCTCTGCGATGGTGTGGAAATAGTCGTCGCAGTCGTTCAGATAGCCCCGTACCGCACCGTAGACGCAGCAGGAGATCGTCAGCAGCGCCGCCGTCACCGTCAGGATCAGAAGGAACAGCAGGGTTTTCCCCGGCGTGCGGAGCGCGCTTTTCAGTCCGTTTTTCGTGGCCTGCATGGTGTTAATCCTCCTGCAGCTTCCCGTCCCGCATGCGGAAGACGCGGTCGGCCCGGGCGGCGATGTCCAGATCGTGGGTCACCACAATGACGCAGTAGCCGTCCTCGTGGGCCAGCTTCAGCAGCAGGTCGATGATGCGGCGGCTGTTTTCGGTGTCCAGGTTGCCGGTGGGCTCGTCCGCCAGCAGCAGCCTGGTGTCCATGCTCATGGCCCGGGCCACTGCCACCCGCTGCTGTTCGCCGCCGGAGAGCATATCCGGGAAGCGGGGCAGCACCGTCACCGGCAGGCCCACCCGCTGGATCAGCTCCTCCGCCCGATCCCGGGCTTTTTTGCCCTTGAAGCCCCGGAGCTCCATGGGATAGGTGACGTTCTCGGACACCGTCAGCAGGGGCAGCAGGCGGAAGCTTTGATAAATGACCGCGGCGTGCTCCCGGCGATAGCGGTTGAGGTTGATCTGGGAGGTGGGCTTGCCCTCAAAGAGGATCTCCCCCGAGCTGGGGAGCATGAGCCCCGCCATTAACGACAGCAGAGTGCTCTTGCCGGAGCCCGACTTGCCCACCAGGGCGTAGAGCTGCCCTTCTTCAAAGGCGCAGTCTACCCCGTTCAGGGCGTTGACGGTCTGGTATTTGTTGCGGTACTGAAAGCTCACGTTTTTGACTTCCAAGATGGCCATAGCGGTTCTTCCTCCCGACGGTTTTTTTATGATTCAAGGATAACACAGCAGCATCCATTTGTCAATCATTGTTTTGTATAAAATAGTATTTACAAACAGATACATTTGGATTATAATATGGGAAACAAGATCGGAAGGAGGAAAGCGCCATGAAGCAAGAGGGAATGCAAACCCATTTCAAAAAGGGCGTGACCACCCTGTGTATCCTGTCGCTTTTACAGCGGCGGGAGATGTACGGCTACGAGCTGGTGCAGGAAACAGAGCGGGTCAGCGGCGGGCTGCTGTCCTTCCAGGACGGGACCCTCTACCCCGTGCTCTACCGGCTCCAGGAGCAGGGCTATATTGCCGACCGCAAGGAACTGGCTGGCAAGCGGATGACCCGCGTCTACTACCGGCTCACCGAGGAGGGCGCGGCCTATCTGCAGCGGATCCAGCAGGAATACGAGCAGGTCAGCGAGGGCGCCAGACGCATCCTGCAATACGGGCAGCTACGCCATGAAACAGCTTGAGCGGCGGGCTGCGGCCTACTGCCGCCGGATCGGAAGAAAGCTGCCCTTCGGCGGGCAGCGGAAGCAGGACTACCTGCAAATCCTGCAGGAGGACGTAGGCCGCTATCTCTCCGCCCATCCCTGGGCCAAGCCGGAGGAACTGGCCGAGACCTTCGGCAGCCCGGAGCAGATCGCGGTGGCGTTTCTGTCGGAGATGGATGACAGGGAGATCTACCGCCGGATCAGCGCCCGGAAGCGGGTGGTTCGGCTGGTGTTCTCGGGGCTGGTCCTGGCCCTGCTGCTGCTCACCGCCGCACTGGTCTATATGATCCTGCGAAACGAGCAGGACATGGACGGACATTTTATCATCACCCAGGCCTGCGGGTGGCTGCAAGGGAGGATCGGTCTATGAAGCGACGTTTTCTGCGGGTCCTGGCCGGGCTGACGATCCCGGCCTTCTGCCTGCTGATGAGCCCGAAGGTATGGGCGGCGGGAGCTTCCGACGCGGGGGACAGGGCCCCGGAGCTTATCGTCACCCTGTCGATGCCGGACGGCACGCCCCAGTCCGATCTGTCTCCCGGGGGGATGGCAGTGGACTTCACGCTGTCGGCTCCGGCCAACGTGCCCCTGTCCGGCCCTGCGGAGGCCAGGCTGGCCCCCTCCCGGGATCTGCTGGAGCGCTCGGAGCGGCTCTGGGGCAGCCGGGTGGATCGCGGCGTCGTGAAGGACACCCTGTTCCTGTACACCGTGGAGGTGGACGGCGAGACGGTGCTGGATCGGGTCGGCAGCGGGTGCATCGAAGAAAACTACTACGTCCGGGCCGCGGATCTCTCCGACATCAGCGTCAGCGGGCGCTGCCGTCGGGCCCCGAATTGGGAGGATCTGGAGGAGGCCGAGCTGGAGGAGCCCGTGGGCGAGGGCGGCAATCTCCGCCTGCGCGGGTATCTGCACCGGGATGGCAGCGAGCTCTACACCTGCCGGGAGATCACCGTGACCGACAAGGACGGCATCGTGGTCTACTATGACCTGGATCGACAGGAGGCCACCAAGGACGAGCATTACTCCTTCCGGGTCAGCACCACCGGCGGGAAGCACGCCCCGGACGCGTCGGATCCCGATGTTGCAGCCGACGGTTCGCAGATGCTGGAACGGGAATGGACCTACGTAAGCAGCGACGGGCGGGCGCTCTGGCGGGTGGATCTGCAGGGGCGCTTCCGGGACGGGCTATGCACGGACGCCTCCGGCTCCGCGGAGTCCCTCTCCGACGACTGGAGGACGGAGGACGCCGACTTCCTGGCCATCGACACCGACGCGGTGGCGCGGGTGACCGTCTCCCGCTGGGTGCTGGGCTTTGCAGTAGCCCGGGAGACCTACGAGTTCCACCTCAGCCCGCAATAGAACAGGCTTGACAGCACGAAGCCCACGGTTTTTTCAAGCCGTGGGCTTCGTTTCGCGGGAGGGTCAGGACGCCAGCTTTTGCAGGAATTGCTCCACGCTGGTCTCCCGGGAGATATAGGATCGGTAGATCCGGTAGGGGGCGTCGCCGGTCACGTAGCAGTTGCCGCCCATATTCAAGCCGTATTCATAGTATTCCGCAGTGTAATAGCGGGAGTAGGCGGAATTCTTCCCGGTGGGATAGCACATGACAAAGGGCTGCCGGCCTGTGAGCCGGGTCAGGCTGATCATGGAGTCATAGTGCTCATAGCGCAGCTGGGATTCATACATCAGATCCAGGTCTCCGTGGCTCATGGTATGGCTCTGGATGGAGACCAGGCCGGAGGCCGACATTTCTTTGATCTGCTCCTCGGTGAGGTAATAGCGCTTGCCGATCTTTTCCACGATCACGAACACCGTGGCCTTGACGTTGTATTTTTGCAGCAGGGGGAAAAGCTCCGTGTAGTTGTTGTCATAGCCGTCGTCAAAGGTCAGGATCACCGGCTTGGGGATCTCATCCACATGATCCAGATCCTCGAAGCTGATGGGCGTGTAGCCCTCGGCCAGCATGGCCTGGATCTGCGCCTCCAGCATGGAGGGCGAGACGAACAGCTCCGGAATGCCCCAAAGGGAATCGCTGACCGCGTGGTACATCAGGATCGGGACGCGGTAGCCGGTGGGGATCTCGTCGTGCTTCGCGATGTGGGTGTAGTAGCGCTGATCCAGCTCGGGGTCGATCAGCTCCGTGAGGCCGATGGCAGGCAGCAGCTCCGGGGCGGGGGCGTACCAATCCGTCCCGGCCGCCAAAACCGGCCCGGAAAGGGCCACGGTCTCCCCTGCTGCGCTGCATTCCGCCGCACCGCCCCGCAGGTCGATCTCCTTGCCCCAAACCAGCAGGGACGCTTCGTTTTCCATGGGCACGAGGCTGCCCCCCAGGGCCGCCAGCACGTCAGCGATCCGCACGTAGAGGCCGCCCTCCGGCAGGGTGTAGGAGGGCGTCTGCACCCCGTCCAGCCACAGAAGGGTGTCGCAGGGCCGGATGCGGGAATACACCGTGCCGGCCTCGTCCGCCTGCTCCGGCAGGCCCAGGGCCTCCGCCACCGGGGCCAGCGGCACCAGCCAGCCGTCCCCATGGGGCAGGATCGGGGTGGGAAGCGTCCGGGCGTCGCCGTCCGCCTCCAGGCGGGGCTCGCCGGGATAGAGGCGCAGGCTGTGGCTCATGGCCCGGAGCGTCAGGACGCCGCCGTGGGAGGAAAGTCTGCCGCCCACAGCCTCCGCCAGGGCAGAGAGCTCCACGCAGGCGCTGTCGCCAAAGAGCTGCGCCGGGCCCAGGCATCTGCCGCAGACCCAGCAGGGCTGCCCTGCCTCGGCCTGCCAGACGGAAAGGGATTGGGGATCCGCCTCCGTCACCGTGCAGCCAAGGGCTTCCGCCGCGGCCGCCGCCGGGAGATACCAGCTCTCCCCTGCCTGCCAGGCAGGGATGGGAAGGGCGGCGTCGATCCCGCCGGGCGCCGTCCGCAGCCCACCGGGCCGGAAGGAGACGGCGCGATCCGGGGTACGCAGAGTCAGAATGGGGGTTCCGTCCGGATCCGCGCCGGATTCCACGCCGCAGCCGCTCAGGTCGGCAAGCTGCGCCGCAGTCAGGACCGGGATCCCATTGCAGCTCAGCGCGGTGCCCTGCTCCGCGCCGTTCCAGCGGATCGCGGGGCCCTCCTCCACCCGGAGGCAGTACAGGAGCTCCGTCCCGCCGCCCACAAGGGTCCGGCCCCAGAGCCGTTCCAGGGCGTCGGCAGGCAGATACCAGCCGTCCGAACAGCGGCGGACGGCTGCAGGAAGGGAGATACGGCCTCCGTCGGCGGCCTGGACCTCATCGAAGCCGTCCCGCAGGGTAAGCACCGTGCCCTCCAGCTCCACCCGCAGGCTCCCGTCCTCCTCGGACAGGGTCAGCGGCCAGACAGCGCACAGCGCCTGGAGCTGCACATAGGAGACGCCGGAAAGCTCATAGAGCGTTCCGGCCTCCGTACCGTCCAGTTCCAGGCGGGTATCCGTCCGCGCAGGCTGCGGGGCCTCCGTCGTTACAGCCGCGGAGGAGCTCTCCCCGGCCGACGGCACCCGGCAGCCGCACATGGCCGCAAGCAGACACAGCATCAGCAAAAACAGAATTCGTCGTTTCAAGTGGATTTCACCCTCCATGGCAGCATTCCGTCCTACGAATATCGGATCGATCCGTTATACCTCCGGGGCCGCCTTCGGCAGCTCGATCCAGAAGCAGACACCGGGGAAGCTCGGGTTATTCTCTACGCCGTAGGCGTGGCCCAGGCGTTCCATATTGCCCTTGACAATGGAAAGGCCCAGGCCCGTTTCGCCGTGCTTCCGCTGGCGCGAATAGTCCATACGGTAGAGCTTGTCCCAGATCTTCCTGGTCTCGTTCACAGGGATGGGCAAGGAGGAATTGGTGACCCGGACGCGGACCCGGTCACCCTTGTCCTCCAGGCGGATCTCGATCCGATTGCCGTTGTTGATGTGGTAGATCGCGTTCTGTACGTAATTGACCAGGGACTGCCTGACGCACTCATAATCTGTGTGCACCATGCAGGCGCCATCTACTGCGCGGGTCAGCACGATCCCCTGCCTCTCGATCTCCCGCTGGAACACGTTCAGAATGTCGTCGATCAGCACCTTCAGATTGAAATTCACCCGCTTGACAGGCGTCTCTCCGCTTTCCATGCGGCCGATGGACAGGAGCTTTGAGACGATGGCCTGCATCCGTTCGCTCTCCCGCAGGATGGTCTCGCAGTATTCCTCCTGCTTCTCCGGCGTTTTGGCCATGCCGTCCGCCAGCGCCTCCGCGTAGCCGGAAATGATGGCGATGGGGGTCTTCAGATCGTGGGCCAGGTTGGCCATCAGATCTGCGGAGACCTTCTGCTGCCGGATCCGCTCGGTCAGCTCGGAGTGGAGCTTCCGGTTGGTCCGCTTCAGCGCATCAATATGCTCCTCCAGAGAATTGGCCATGGCGTTGATGCTCAGGCGCAGATTGTTCAGTTCCAGGGAGAAGGCCGACGGACAGCGTGCGGAAAAGTCCAGCCGCGCCAGCCTGGCGGCGATGTCGGCAATGGTGCGCTGGCGCTTGGAGATCTGCTGGGTGGAATGGGCGAAGATCGCCACAAAACCCAGCCATGCACCCGCGCTGACCTTCTGGGTAAAATTGATGGCGGACTTGACGGCCTCATTGGTGTGCTCCACCGGAATGCTCAGACAGAAGATCATGTCCTCGCTCCGCCCGCAGAGGAACAGCTGCTTTGTTTCCAGGTTGCTCCCGTTTACGTTCGGCGGCGTCCCCTTGTCCGTGACGAAAAAGCTGCCCTGCTCGGTTCCGATCCATTTCAGCACCAGCCCGTACAGGAAAGCCGCCTCCTCCATGGAGCCGGGACGTTCCCGGGCGCCGGCTTCGTCCCAGGCGGTGCCGATCTCCGTCACGCGGGTGCTGCCGCTGGAGCTGTAGCGAACGCTCTGGGTACGCTCATCGAACACGAGGATACGGGGGCCGCTGTCCTCCACGGCCAGCAGCTCCGCCTCGTCGAAGCCCGATGCCACCATCCGTGCAGCGCCGTCGTTCAGCTGCGCTGTAAAGTGATCCCGCATGGAATCCTTGAGCTTTGAGGTAAAAAAGCCGGCGATGGTGGGAAGAACGATGGTGGTGACGATGGTAAAGATCACGCTCATCAGGACCCAGAGGGGATAGTGCCGGTGCAGCAGCTTACTCATGGCTGCTTCCAGTCCAGAAGATAGCCGCGGCTGCGGACCGTGCGGACCATTTCTCCGCAGGGACCCAGCTTCATCCGCAGATTCTTGACGTGGGTGTCCACCGTTCTGCCGTCGCCGAAATAGTCGGTATTCCAGACGGCCTGGAGGATCTGATCCCGGGAGCGGACCACGTTGGGCGTCCGGGCCAGGAAGAGCAGCAGGTCAAATTCCTTGGGCGTCAGAGAGATCTCCTGGTCGTCCACCCGGGCGGAGCCGGAGGCGGGGTCCAGCTCCAGCCGCCCGAAGTGCAGGGCGTCCTGGTTGCTGCCGCTGCGGCGCAGAAGCGACCTGACCCGCTCGATGAAGGCCCGCATCCGGATCGGCTTGGAGATAAACTGATCCGCGCCGCAGTGGATGCCGGAGATCTCCGTCTCCTCGTCCTCCCGGGCTGTGACCATCAGAATGGGGACGGCCGAGATCTCCCGGATCGTCCGGCAGGCGGTCAGACCGTCCATGACGGGCATCATGATGTCCAGGATCACCAGAGAGGTGTCCTGGTTCTCCCGCAGCAGGGTCACGGCCTCGGCGCCGTTGGCGGCCTCCATCACGGTGAAGCCCTCCTGCTCCAGGTAATCCCGCACCAGCTGACGCCAGTGCGCTTCGTCGTCGGCAATAATGATCTTTTTCAGCATATCGGTTCCCTCCTCTGGGGCATCAGTATTTCACAGCGGTGGATCGGCGTCCCCATTGCGTAAAATTTTTCCTCGTAACCGGTCATCACGCCCACGACGCCGTCCCGGTGCAGGTCATCCGTGACGTTTTGCACCGGATAGCCGTAGCGCTCGAATTCCTCCAGCGACCAGGCAAAGAGCCCGGCGTTGTCGGTTTTGAAGTGGATCTCCCCGTCCGGCCGGAGCACGGCGCGGTATTTTTCCAGGAAGCTGTGGTAGGTCAGCCGCCGCTTGGCGTTCTTGCTGCGGGGCCAGGGATCGCAGAAGTTCAGGTAGATTCTGTCCGCTTCCCCGGGGGCGAAAAGCTGATCCAGCTCCGCGGCGTCCACCGAGAGGAAATAGACGTTTTTCAGCCCCATGGAAATCGCCTTCTCCATGGCCAGAACCAGGGCCTCCTTGACCCGCTCCACGGCAATGAACAGGATCTCCGGATTCTGCTGGGCCATTTCCACCGTGAATTTTCCCTTTCCGCAGCCGATCTCCAGATGCAGCGCCCGGGCGTCGGGCAGCAGGCTCCGCCAGCTGCCCCGCCGATTCTCCGGATCGCGGATCCACACGGAGGCGCAGGCCTCCATCCGCGGCTCCAGATGATTCCGTTTTCGCATTCGCATATTATGAATACTCCTAAAGCTGGTATAGTGGTTTTATTCAACAACTTATTTTAGCAGATGTTTTTCGGATAGGCAAGTCTTTCCACACATTTTCGTCATTATTTTTTCACTTTTTTCTCACATTTCAATTATTCCGTTTATAATATTGCAGAATCCGCGCAAACGTGGTATGATGCATTTGTCAAAACAGAGGAAACAGAAAGGCGGCTTCTGATTATGAAATATGCATTTGGCGTGGACGTGGGCGGCACCACGGTCAAGCTGGGACTCTTCTCCGCAGAGGGAGTCCTCCTGGAAAAATGGGAGATCCCCACCCGACCCGAAAACGGCGGCGCAGCCATCCTGCCGGACATCGCCCGCTCCATCGACGACTGCCTCGCCCGCCGGGGCGCGGCAAAGCAGGAGGTCACAGGCATCGGCATCGGCGTCCCCGGCCCGGTGGACGACGAGGGGAACGTGAACCGCTGCGTCAATCTGAACTGGGGGGTATTCAACCTCCACGAGGCCCTGGGCAAGCTCACCGGCCTGCCGGTCAAGGCAGGCAACGACGCCAACGTGGCCGCCCTGGGCGAATACCACGACGGCGGCGGCAAGGGCAGCCGTTCCATGCTGATGGTGACCATCGGCACGGGCATCGGCGGCGGCTTCGTCTGGAACGGGCAGATCCTGAACGGCGCCCACGGCGTGGGCGGCGAGATCGTCCTCCTCTGCGTGGATCCCTCCGCCGACGCGGAGGA
>JAEEGH010001521.1_pt1 | contig 66494 bp, 56 predicted proteins | sample 9134181 | NCBI WGS metagenome assembly JAEEGH01 (sample SAMN16246544, study PRJNA631951) | gut metagenome | biome: gut microbiome; feature: rumen; material: DP-attached | host: Bos | place: Iran: Karaj | collected 2018-10
CGCCGAGATGAACTTGATCGGTGTTCCCGTTCCTCCAGGTTTTACAATCACCACTGATTGCTGTAACGAGTACTATCAGGTTGGCCAGCAGAAGATCATGGAGCTGCTGAATGACGACGTGATGGCAGCTGTTAAGCACATTGAGGTGCTGATGAATTCGAAGTTCGGCGACAAGGAGAATCCTCTGCTCGTCTCTGTCCGTTCGGGTGCACGTGCCTCTATGCCCGGTATGATGGACACTATTCTGAACCTCGGTCTGAACGACGAGGTTGCTGAGGGCATGGTGAAGAAAACCAACAATCCTCACTTTGTGTATGACAGCTATCGTCGTTTCGTACAGATGTACGGTGACGTGGTGCTCGAGATGAAGCCCGTGAACAAGACCGATATCGATCCGTTTGAGGAGATCATCGAGAAGGTGAAGAAAGAGAGCGGTGTTGTGCTTGACAAGGACCTCTCTGTTGAAGACCTGAAAAAGTTGGTTAAGCTGTTCAAGGCTGCCATCAAGGAACGTACCGGTAAAGACTTCCCTGATGATCCTATCGAGCAGCTTTGGGGTGCTATCTGTGCTGTGTTCCGCAGCTGGATGAACGAGCGCGCTATCCTGTATCGTAAGATGGAAGGCATTCCCGACGAGTGGGGTACAGCTGTTAGCGTGATGGCTATGGTATTCGGTAACATGGGTGACACCTCTGCTACTGGTGTATGCTTCAGCCGTGATGCTGCCAATGGTGAGAATCTGTTCAATGGTGAGTATCTCGTAAATGCTCAGGGTGAGGACGTTGTGGCTGGTATTCGTACCCCGCAGCAGATCACGAAGATCGGCTCTCAGCGCTGGGCTGAGCGTGCTGGTATCTCTGAGGAGGAGCGCGTTGCCAAGTATCCTTCAATGGAGGAGGCTATGCCTGCGATTTATGCTGAACTGAACGGCATCCAGGAGAAATTGGAGAACCACTATCACGACATGCAGGATATGGAGTTTACCGTTCAGGAGGGCAAACTGTGGTTCCTCCAGACACGTAACGGTAAGCGCACAGGTGCTGCTATGGTGAAGATTGCCATTGACCTGCTGCACGAGGGTATGATCGACGAGAAGACCGCTATCATGCGCTGTGAGCCCAACAAGCTCGACGAGCTGCTGCACCCCGTATTCGATAAGAAGGCTCTGGCTGCCGCTAAGGTTATCGCTCAGGGTCTGCCCGCATCTCCTGGTGCTGCCTGTGGTCAGATCGTATTCCACGCTGACGACGCTAAGGCTTGGCACGAGGACGGCCACAAGGTGGTGCTCGTACGTATCGAGACCTCTCCTGAGGACCTCGCTGGTATGGCTGCTGCCGAGGGTATCCTGACCGCTCGTGGTGGTATGACCTCTCACGCTGCTGTGGTGGCCCGTGGTATGGGTAAGTGCTGCGTATCGGGTGTTGGTGCCCTGAACGTGAGCTATAAGGACAAGACCGTCGAGATTGACGGCGTTGTATATAAGGAGGGTGACTACATCTCTCTGAACGGTACTACTGGTCAGGTTTACGCTGGCGAGGTTCCCACCAAGGCTGCTGAGCTCAGTGGTGACTTCAAGGAGCTGATGGACCTCTGCGACAAGTACACCAAACTGCAGGTTCGTACCAATGCTGATACTCCTCACGATGCACAGGTGGCTCGCGCCTTCGGTGCCAAGGGTATCGGTCTGACTCGTACAGAGCACATGTTCTTCGAGGACAAGAAGATCATCGCTATGCGTGAGATGATTCTCTCTGACAGCGTTGCCGGACGTGAGAAGGCACTGGCTAAGCTGCTGCCTTACCAGAAGGCTGACTTCAAGGGCATCCTCGAGGCTATGGACGGTCTGCCCGTCAACATCCGTCTGCTCGATCCTCCCTTGCATGAGTTCGTTCCCCACGATATTCCTGGTCAGGAGACGATGGCTAAGGAGATGGGCGTTAGCCTGGAGGCTATCCAGCGCCGCGTAGCTTCTCTGGCCGAGAACAACCCGATGCTGGGTCACCGTGGTTGCCGTCTGGGTATCACCTTCCCCGAAATCACCGCCATGCAGACCAAGGCTATCCTCTCTGCTGCCTGCGAGCTGAAGAAGGAAGGCAAGAACCCGATGCCGGAGATTATGGTTCCGCTGATTGGTACGCTCTACGAGCTGAAGCAGCAGAAGGAGGTTATCCAGTATGCCGCCAAGGAAGTGTTCAACGAGTATGGCATGGAGGTTGAGTTCGAGATCGGTACAATGATCGAGATTCCTCGTGCTGCCCTGACCGCCGACCGTATTGCCGAGGAGGCTCAGTACTTCTCATTCGGTACGAACGACCTGACTCAGATGACCTTCGGTTACAGCCGCGACGACATTGCATCGTTCCTGCCTGTATACCTCGACAAGAAGATCCTGAAGGTTGACCCGTTCCAGGTGCTCGACCAGAAGGGTGTTGGCCGCCTCATCAAGTTCGCTGTGAAGGAAGGCCGCGAGGTACGTCCCGACCTCCGCTGCGGTATCTGCGGTGAGCATGGTGGTGAGCCCAGCTCAGTGAAGTTCTGCGCCAAGATCGGCATGAACTACGCATCTTGCTCTCCGTTCCGTGTGCCCATCGCACGCCTCGCCGCCGCGCAGGCTGCTGTTGAAGAGTAATAAAATCACTCAATAAGAAAAGGCCATTTCCGAACTCGTTGGAGTAAAGAAATGGTCTTTTCTTTTGCTTAGATAGTCAAAAAAAAAAATGGCCGGGTTAGCGGCCATGAATGAAGTCATCGTATTCTTTACGTGACTTGGCGTCTACTTTATCAAAGTCCTCCTGCTGGGGAGCATCGGGGATATCAATGAGTTGTTCGTCATACCATTCTTCCTCGACAGTATCAGTCTGCTGTGCGGCAACAGCTACAGAATCAACAGGCGGAAAAGCATGGATAACCTTATAATTCCGATGGCAACTAATTACTCCGAAGGCAAGCATCAGAAGGAAAACAGTCTCCTGACTTCGGCGATGCATCACCCAAAAACACTAATTGAGGTTGGACAGGAGCTCCTGCATCAGACTATCGTAAACTGACCGTCTGCTATTTGAGAATTTTTAATCCAAAAATACCAAAAGTGTCACTGTTTGATGTAATTATCTGAATCTCAATAGTTTAAACGTAGTGACACTTTGTTGCAAAGTTACACTAAGTATCACTGTTTTGAAATTTGTCAACATATTCAGATAAACTATATACCATTTTCTCGGATTTATGGGTATAGGGAGCACAATAAAAGTTGCAGGCTTTGGCATAAAGAAATATCTGCTAAATAATCAAAACAAGTTGTTTTGGTATGAAAGTAAGTACCTATAAACACTGAAGAAGTGCCACTTTACACAGCAAAACAAGTTATTTTGCTATCACAAAATAGTAGTGACACTTCAAGAAAAAGTATCACTATATCTAACACGCTTACTATCTGTTAGTTAAGTTAAATAGTGACACTTTGTATATAAATTGAAACTTTCTTTTGAATCAATTATCAGCGTCCATTCTTCAAATTGACATGAAGACTGAGAATTTTTGAAGATTATTTACTCTTTAAGCCAAATAAACTAATGTACTTTGGGCAAAGTCAATTGGTACCAGTCCAATATCACTTCTTGCATTGGGACATTTCGTGAAGAGACACAAATATCCCGAGTCACCCAAGTCACCATGCAGAAGTTCCTGTTTATAGGGATTTCAAGCGAGTCAACCTCTCTGAAATGTTAAAACCGCCGAAGTCAGGAAAAAAATGGCCGGGTTAGCGGCCATGAATAAAGTCATCGTATTCTTTACGTGACTTGGCGTCTACTTTATCAAAGTCCTCCTGCTGGGGAGCATCGGGGATATCAATGAGTGGTTCGTCATACCATTCTTCCTCGACAGTATCAGTCTGCTGTGCAGCAACAGCTACAGAATCAACAGGCGGAAAAGCATGGATAACCTTATAATTCCGATGGCAACTAATTACTCCGAAGGCAAGCATCAGAAGGAAAACAGTCTGTTTCATACGCAAGTCTCTATTTATCTTCCAACAAGGTTTGAGTACGAACACGCGATAGGGTTTCCGGTGTCATCTGCAGGTAGGAAGCAATGTACACTAACGGGGCACGGAGCACCAACTGAGGAGAACGCTTCACCAGCTTCTGATAGCGGTCGATGGCCGATTCGAAACGAAGCATATCGGCATGTATCTGGCTTAGGATAAGGCTCTCTTCCAATATCTTACGATAAAGAATCTGGATATTGACGCTCTTCATTGCGACAGCTTCCAACCTAGCCTTAGGCAGACAATACAAGACAGTAGGCTCAATGGCCATAATCTGCAGATTGGTAGGCTGCTCAAGGAAGAGGCTTTCAATACACATACAGATGGTATTTTCTGTAGCCATGTATTCCGTCAGCTCCTTACCGTTTTTATAGTAGAACTGGCGGACAAGGCCCTTTACTATCCAATAAATATTCTCGCAGATTTCACCCTCGGCAAGAATCTTCTCGTTCTTGGCAAATTTCTTGGCAACAAGAATGCTTTCCAACAGATCAAGTTCGTCATGAGTCATTGTACTATAACGGCGAGCTAACTCGCGGGCAACATCTCTGGGAGCAATACTAATAGTCGGCATAATCGTTGGTCCTCCTTCTTTCTTTTGTATAGGATAATTAGTTTAAAAGTATCTTTAGTCAAGTTTCAGCACGGCAAGGAAGGCTTTCTGAGGCACCTCCACATTGCCGATCTGTTTCATACGCTTCTTACCGCGTTTTTGTTTCTCAAGCAGTTTGCGTTTACGGCTCACATCACCACCATAGCATTTGGCGGTAACGTCCTTGCGTACTTGTTTTACGGTCTCGCGAGCTATAATCTTGGCACCTATAGCAGCCTGAATAGCAATATCGAACTGCTGGCGCGGAATCAGTTCCTTCAACTTCTCACACATCCGGCGGCCAAAGGTGACGGCATTGTCCTGATGGGTCAGCGTAGAAAGTGCGTCTACCGGTTCACCATTCAGCAGGATATCCAACTTGACAAGCTTGGAGGGACGGAACGAGTCAACATGATAGTCGAAAGAAGCATATCCCTTGGAAATAGACTTCAACTTGTCGTAGAAATCAATCACTATTTCACCTAACGGTAGCATAAAGTGAAGCTCTACCCTATTGCCGGAAACATACTGCTGGTCAATGAGTTCCCCTCGTTTGTCAAGGCAAAGTGTCATGATGGGGCCAATATAATCAGCAGCTGTGATAATGCTTGCTCGGATATAAGGTTCCTCAATATGGTCAATCAGCGTCTGGTCAGGCAAACCGGATGGGTTATGCACTTCTTTGACCTCTCCCTGTTTGGTATAGCAGATGTATGACACATTGGGGACGGTAGTAATGACGTCCATATCGAACTCACGGTCAAGACGTTCCTGCACAATCTCCATGTGAAGCAGCCCTAAGAAGCCGCAGCGGAAGCCAAAGCCGAGCGCGACGGACGATTCCGGAGTAAACGTCAATGAGGCATCGTTCAGCTGCAATTTCTCCAGCGATGCCCTCAGGTTCTCGTATTCTGTCGGGTCAATGGGATAAACACCAGCAAACACCATAGGTTTCACTTCCTGGAACCCCTCAATGGCTGCCGAGCAAGGACGATCAACATGGGTAATCGTGTCACCCACCTTCACCTCTTTAGAGTTCTTGATACCAGAGATGATATAGCCTACATCTCCTGTCTTCAGTTCAGGACGGGGTATCATATCCATCTTCAGCACACCAATCTCATCGGCATCATACTCCATTCCCGTATTGAAGAACTTCACCATATCCCCCTTGTGTATGCAACCGTTTACAATCTTGAAATAGGCAATAATGCCTCGGAACGAGTTGAATACCGAGTCAAAAATCAGCGCCTGCAACGGAGCGTCAGGGTCACCTTCGGGATGGGGCACACGGTCAACAATAGCATCGAGTATCTCCCCTACTCCTTCGCCGGTCTTTCCGCTGGCACGGATAATATCAGAAGGGTCACAGCCAATGAGATCGACGATTTCGTCTTCCACCTCATCGGGCATAGCCGAGGGCATGTCTATCTTGTTGATGACGGGAATAATCTCCAGGTTATGGTCAATGGCCATATAGAGATTGGAGATGGTCTGCGCCTGTACGCCCTGCGTGGCATCGACAACCAGCAAGGCTCCTTCGCAGGCAGCAATACTACGGCTCACTTCATAGGAAAAGTCTACATGTCCTGGAGTATCAATCAAATTGAGGATATACTTCTCACCACCGCGTACATATTCCATCTGGATGGCATGACTCTTGATAGTTATACCACGTTCACGTTCCAGGTCCATATCGTCAAGCATCTGACCTTCAGTCACTTGAATGGTATTAGTAGCCTCAAGCAAACGGTCAGCCAAGGTTGACTTACCATGATCTATATGCGCAATGATGCAAAAGTTCCTTATGTTATTCATCTATTTTTTCTGAGTATCAATTTGCAAAGTTACAACAAAAAATGCATTCTATCGAATATTTTAGCCTTTTTTTGGAACTTTGCCCCTATTTGAGCCTTGAACCCTTCTCGGTTTTAATACTTATTTGGCAGGTATTTCCTTGAGAATAGCCAGCAGATGATCCCAAACCATCTGAACGGTTGGAATGTGCAGGCGCTCGTCGGGAGTATGAACGAAGCGTAATGTAGGTCCAAAGCTAACCATATCAAGATTGGGATAACGCTCTGAGAACAACCCACACTCTAACCCTGCATGGATACCCCGTACAATAGGACTTTTCTTGAACAATCGCTCGTATGTCTTTACAACAATCTCGGTCAGTTTTGAATCAGCCCGCATCTTCCATGCAGGATAGCCGTCAGAAGAAACAACCTCAGCTCCGGCTAATTCGAAGGCAGCCTGAATGGTGTAACACATATTGTCGAGGTTAGACATCACATTACTTCGCTGGCTCGAAAGGATATTGATTTCATTCTCCGTGGTGTGGATACTGGCAATATTACTTGAGGTCTCAACCATACCACCTAATGCTTCGTCTTGGCAGATAGCGTATATGCCATTGTCAACGGCCTGGACAGCCCAGATGAAATTCTTGGCCACACGCTGTTCGATGACCGGCTCAGCGTCTGTGCTCTCCATCAGCCAAACCATCTGAGTGTCAGTAACATGGAACTCATCCTCAACCTCGGCCGCAAACACATTCCAATCGGCACGTACATTTTCTTTCAGTTCATTGGGAACAGCAATTACAAATTGTCCGTCACGGGGGATGGCATTATGAAGCTTACCAGAGTGGAACTGGGCCAGACGAATACCATCATACTTTTTCATCTCCATGAAGATAAAACGGGCCAAGATCTTTATGGCGTTGGCACGTTTCTTATTGATATCATCACCAGAGTGTCCTCCCACGAGTCCTTTGAGCTGCCCGCGCATAAAGAACAAATCGGCAGGTGCAGTTTCACGCTTGAACGAGAACTTTGCTTGCGTATTACGGCCACCGGCACAACTGACAAAGATCTCACCCTCGTCTTCAGAATCCAAGTTAATGAGATAATCGCCTGTCATGAAACCACTCTTCATACCTTCGGCACCCGACAACCCCGTTTCTTCATCTCGGGTAAACACGCACTCAATAGGCCCGTGCTCAATATCTGAAGATTCAAGGATAGCCAACTCGATTGCACACCCAATGCCGTCATCGGCTCCCAAGGTAGTGCCCTCAGCTGTGAGCCATTCTCCATCGATGTAGGTCTTTATGGCATCATTATCGAAATCGAACTCAACATCAACCAACTTGTCACAAACCATATCCATGTGACTTTGCAATATAACGGTCTTGCGGTTCTCGTAACCAGCAGTAGCAGGCTTACGAATAATGACATTACCGGTTTCGTCAACAACAGTATCCAATCCGTGGCTACAGCCCCAATCCTTAAGATATTGAATCATTTTCTCCTCACGCTTGGAGGGACGGGGGATTTCATTGATTTTAGCAAATTGCTTAAAAACCGCAGCGGGTTTCAATTCGTTTGTATTCATGTTCAAGTTTTTAGTTTTTAATCGAATGGATGCAAAGCTACGGAGTAACTTCGCAGTCTTGACCGCAAAGTTACAAAAAAAGGTTGAGTTTGCAATACAATAAGATACAATTTTTCGCTATATCGTTTTTTTTTCCTAACTTTGCAGCCATAAAACAACAGAAAAGGATGAAAAAGTATTTATTATTGGTCTTAATGACTATCACTTTGTGCGCTTGCCAGCAGACGCTGGAAGAACAAGCAGCTAAGGAGGCAAAGCTCTACACACAAAAGAATTGCCCTGCACAACTGGACGAAACCCTTATCGTTGACAGCCTCACCTTTGAAGCTGCGACTCACACGCTACACTATTATTACACGCTCATTGGCAAGGCCGATAGTGTTGGTGCCGTCAATCCTCAGGAAGCAAGAAAAGCCCTGGTGAATGCGTTAAAGAACACGACAACCATGATGGCCTACAAGGAGGCTGGCTATCGGTTTGCCTATACCTACAAATCGCAGAAAGACCCGCGCACAGTCCTATTTGAGACGGTGCTCACTAAGAAAGACTACTAATAAAACCTACAATAATCAGTTTCTACAAACACAGATACGGCGGCTCCATCAGGAACCGCCGTATCTGTTATAGCCCAGTTAAGCTTACTCTTCAATTGCTTCTGGCTTCATGTTGGTATAAACCGTCTGAACGTCATCGAAGTCCTCTAACTTCTCAACCATCTTGTCAATAGTCTCGCGCTGCTCGGCGGTTACCTCCTTCAAGTCATTGGGGATACGGGTAAACTCAGCACCAGTCACCTCGAAGCCGTTCTCCTCCAGATGCTTCTGAATAGCCCCGAAACTTGAAGGATCACCGTAGATGGTGATGCTGTTTTCCTCTTCATCCTCGTCAAACTCATCTTCAACACCGTAGTCAATCAAGTCAAGGATCAACTCGTCCATGTCAAGCCCGTCCTTCTTTTTGAAAGTAAAGACAGACTTGTGGTCGAACAGGAAGCTGAGCGATCCCTGGGTTCCGAGGTTACCATTGAACTTGTTGAACACCGAGCGGACATCACCTACAGTACGAGTAGTGTTGTCTGTCAGGGTCTCTACAAAAATGGCTATTCCATGAGGGCCATATCCCTCATAAGTTACTTCCTTGTAATCACTTTGGTCCTTGCCCATGGCATTCTTGATAGCACGCTCAATGTTATCCTTGGGCATATTCTCACGCTTGGCGTTTGCAATGATAGCACGCAAAGTGGGATTGTTCTCCGGTTCCGGTCCACCAGCCTTAACAGCGATAGCAATCTGCTTGCCAATCTTTGTAAACGTCTTGGCCATATGGCCCCATCTCTTCAGCTTTGTAGCCTTACGATATTCAAATGCTCTTCCCATATTATAAATATTTTCGTTATTACGTTATTACGATATTACGTTATCAAAACCTTAGCGCAGCTCAGCGTTCAGCTGCTTCTTCAGATTTGTAATCAGCTTCTGCATGATAGCATCGATCTGATTGTCACCCATGGTTTTTTCCTCGTCTTGCAGAATGAAGTTCACAGCATAGGATTTCTTGCCAGCAGGCAACTTGTCACCCTCATAGACATCAAAAAGTTCCACTTTCTTCAGTAACTTTTTCTCTGTCTGGCGGGCAATCTGCTCAATCTGGGCAAACTCCACAGCATTGTCAACCAATAGTGCCAAGTCACGACTGACAGCCGGGAACTTAGGAACTTCGGTAAACGTCACCTCGTTCTTCTTCGTTGCCTTCATCAGCTGAGTCCAGTTCATTTCAGCATAATAAACGGTGTTGTCTATGCCAAACTGCTTCTGCACTTTTTTGGCAAGTATACCCATTTCTACAAGTTTCTTGCCACCACGGTTTTCAATAGTGATACCAGCCATGAAAATAGGATTCTCCGATTTCTTGCGAACAATCGTACCTGCCTTCAGACCAATACGGCGCAACACATTCTCAACATACGCACTCAGCTCATAGAATGTAGAGTCCTCATTCGCGTGAAGCCAAGAATCCTCAACGCGCTTTCCGGTCACCCAAATGCCCAAATGGTTCTGCTCCTTATAAGCCTGCATGGGGTCTTCTTCGTTGTTCTTCTCAGGATCGAAATAATAGACATTACCGAACTCGAAGAAGCGCAAATTTGCATTCCTACGGTTAGCATTATGGGCTATGCTCTCCAAGCCGCCATAAAGTAACGTCTGGCGCATCACATTCAGGTCGCTCGAAAGTGGGTTCATAATCTTCACAAGAAGCTCCTGATTGTCTCCATAATAGGCAGCCTTTGTCAGCGAGTTATTCAGAATCTCGTTGAATCCTTCGCCAACCAACTGTTCACTAACCAAGTTAGCCAGTTTATGCTTGCGATCCTCTTCTCCCTTAATGACAAGAGAAGATTTCAACTGAGTAGGAATCTCCACATTATTATATCCGTAGATACGCAGAATATCTTCAGCTACATCACAAGGACGCTGCACATCAACACGATAGGCAGGGATTTCCAAGATCATACAATCAGCCGTCTCGGAAAGAATCTTCATCTCCAAAGAGGTGCAGATACTCTTTATGGTCTCTACAGGTATATCCTTGCCAATCAGCGTTTTAACATAATTAAAATCAAGTGTTACTTTGGCATTCTCAATAGGCGAAGGATACACATCGCGAATCTCCATTGAAACCTTACCGCCAGCCAGTTCCTTACACATGACGGCTGCCTGCTTCAAGGCGTAGATCACGCCATTGGGATCAATGCCACGCTCAAATCGGAACGAAGCATCAGTAGATAAACCATGACGGCGAGCTGACTTACGAATCCATGTAGGATGGAAGTAGGCACTCTCCAATACGACATTCTTCGTTGTCTCATAGGTGCCGCTACCCTTACCGCCAAACACGCCGGCAATACACATGGCATCCTCGGCATTGCAGATGGCAAGGTCACGGTCAGAGAGTTTATGTTCCACACCATCAAGCGTCTGGAAGGGAGTCCCGTCGGGCATGGTTTTCACCACAATCTTATTCCCCTTAACCATATCAGCATCGAAACAATGCAAGGGCTGACCATAAGCAAACATGATGTAGTTTGTTATGTCGACAATATTGTTGATGGGGCGCAACCCAACAGTTGTCAAACGGTTCTTAAGCCAGTCAGGCGACTCCTTTACCTCGCAGTCGGTAATGCTAACGCAAGCATAGCGGCGGCAAGCCTCAGTTTCCTCAATGACTACATCGATAGGCAGATTATTGTTATCCACACTAAAAGCCGACTCGTCTGGACGGTGCATCTTGGTCTCATAGCCATTACTCTTCAGCCAGGCATAGAGATCACGTGCCACACCCCAGTGGCTTAATCCATCAGCACGATTGGCAGTAATGTCAACTTCAATCAGCCAGTCGCTCTCTAAGTGATAATACTCTGCTGCAGGCTGTCCAACAGGAGCATCCTCGGGAAGCACAATAATACCATCATGAGAGGTTCCTACGCCTATTTCATCCTCGGCACAAATCATGCCGTTCGACTCAACGCCACGAAGCTTCGATTTCTTTATTACAAATTCCTTGTCACCGTCATAGAGCACACAGCCAAGGTCAGCAACAATCACTTTCTGGCCAGCAGCTACATTCGGAGCACCACACACAATCTGCGAAGGTTCTCCCTTGCCCAAGTCAACGGTTGTCACATGCAAATGGTCACTATTAGGATGATTTCCACAAGTCAGTACCTTTCCAACGAACAGTCCTTTCAAACCACCCTTAATGCTTTGCACTTCTTCCAAGGCATCAACTTCAAGCCCCGTAGAGGTCAATGCATCGCAAACCTCCTGAGGAGTCAGGTCAAAGTCGACGTAATCTTTCAGCCATTTATAGGATATATTCATAATTTAATCTTCAGTTTTCAATCTTCAATCTTCAATTTCCAATCTTCAATTTAAAAAGAAATGACTGGACACTGAGCTATGCCCGATGTCCAGTCAGTGTCTTTGCGAACGAAAGAAAAGACTAAGCCTCAGCGGGAGCCTCTTCAGCGGGAGCCTCAGCGGCAGCAGCTTCAGCAGCCTTTGCTGCCTCTTCCTCTGCCTTGGCAGCAGCGGCAGCAGCCTTCTTATCGGCTACCTTCTTGGCGATTTCCTCATTCACCTTCTTCTCGGCATCAAGAGCCTTAGCAGCAGCCTCCTTCTTGGCCTTGGCCTCAGCCTCGGCAATCTTGGTAAGACCGTTCTGCTTGTCTGCCTTCCATGCGTCGAACTTCTTCTGAGCAGCAGCCTCATCGAAAGCGCCCTTCTTAACGCCACCACGCAGGTGCTTCATCAGGTACACGCCCTCACGGCTGAGAATGTTGCGTACTGTGTCTGTAGGCTGGGCACCAACCTCAACCCAATAGAGAGCACGCTCGAAATTCAAGTCTACTGTGGCAGGATTAGTATTAGGATTATAAGTACCAATCTTTTCAGTAAAACGACCATCACGTGGTGCTCTTGCGTCAGCGATAACGATACGGTAAACTGCATAGCCCTTACGTCCGCCGCGCTGCAATCTGATTTTTGTTGCCATTGTTTTGTTGTAAATTTTGTTATTAAAAATTGAATTTCATGCCATTATCTCGTAATAGCGGGTGCAAAGGTAGTAATTTTTAGCAAAAAAACCAAAATAAAAAGGGGAATATTTTCCATTTTCACAGATTTTGTGTAATTTTGGGGCATGGAAAAGAAAAAAAACGAGCTTTCTATTCTTATTCCGGTATACAATACTGTCTGTGTAGATTTAGTGCAGCAGTTGCAACGCCAAGCCAATGACACAGGTGCCGACTACGAAATCATCGTAGCCGACGATGCTTCAACCATACAGGAATTTATAGCACAAAACAAATCTATTACAGTCCTTCCAAACTGCGAGTATATCCTAAAAGAGAAGAATACAGGAGCAGCATCCACACGGAATTTTCTTGCACAGAGAAGCCGCTACCATTGGTTACTTTTTCTTGACTGTGACATGAAAGTCCCCAATAGCCAGTTCCTTTCACGATACCTATCCTCGATCCCTACCCCCGTCGTTAATGGGGGAATTAGTATTGGTGGCGATAAACGGATGTTGCATTCCAATCTTCGTTATTTATACGAGAAATCCGAAGAGCCCAATCATACTGCTCAGCAACGCCAGCTGCGCCCTTACCAATCATTCCGCTCAACCAATTTTCTCATCGAGCGTGAAGTGATGCTAAAGCATCCGTTTGATGAGCGTTTCCGCCGAAGTGGATATGAGGATGTTCTATTCGGCAAACAACTCCGTTTGGGGAAAATCGCCATCACTCATATTGACAACCCATTGCTCATGACTGACTTTGAAGAAAACCCCGCCTACATGGAGAAAATAGAACGCAGTTTGCAGACGCTCTACACTTTCCGTCATGACTTGCAAGGCTATTCCCGGCTGTTAGCATTACACGACGGCATCCACATCTCAGTAATCCGTTCCTGTGTAAGGCTATTTCATAGGCTATTCAAAAACATGGAACGTCGGATACTATGTGGTTCCCATCCCAACCTGACCCTATTTAAGCTATATAGAATGGGATATTATTTTACACTAAACAAATAATTCATTATCAAACAAAAAATTACTACTATGAACCGAAGATTTGCATTCAAAATGAAATTGAAACCAGGCTGTGAGAAAGAATACCAAAAGCGCCACGCAGCCATTTGGCCAGAACTGGTGGAGATGATTAAGGAACAAGGAGTAGGCAACTACAGCATCTACTGGGACCGCGACACCAACATTCTCTTTGCATATCAAGAATGCTCAAAGGAAGGCAACTCTCAGGATACAGAGAATGTTGATCCTATCACACAGAAATGGTGGGACATGATGGCAGATATCATGGAAGTCAACCCCGACAATTCCCCTGTCACTATTCCACTAACCGAGGTTTTCCACTTGGATTAAAAACAACCTCAAAAAAAACACTTCAGGAGAGCAGGCTATACACTTGCTCTCCTGATGTAGTCAACAATCCAGGCGCCCACTTCTTGGGTGCCATATTTTTCTCCGCCTTCCACCTGTATTTCAGGTGTACGGACATTCTCAGCAAGCGATGCGTTAACAGCATCACGTACCAACTTTCCCTCTCGTTCAAGTCCGAAGTGTTCCAGCAGCATAGCGGCAGAAAGAATCTGTGCAATAGGATTTGCTATATTCTGACCAGCAGCCTGGGGCCAAGAACCGTGAACGGGTTCAAACAACGGAGTATGCTCGCCCAACGAGGCCGAAGGCTGCAATCCCATTGAACCGGTAATGCATGAAGTCTCATCAGTAAGGATATCGCCAAAGGTATTCTCTGTAACAATGACATCAAAGAATCGCGGTTCTGTGAGCACCCTCATAGAAGCATTGTCAATGAACATATAATCAGTCTTCACTTCCGGATACTGCGATTCCATTTCCTTGGCAATTTGTCTCCACAAACGACTCGAAGCCAACACATTAGCTTTGTCTACAACAGTAAGGTGCTTCTTCCTGTTTTCCGCCATTTCGAAAGCAACCTTTAGAATACGCTCAATCTCGGGACGGGTATAGATATTAGTATCGTAGGCCATGTTGTCATCTTGATGCTTTTCACCAAAATACATACCACCGGTCAGTTCGCGAATGACAACGAAATCAGCACCACGCAACAACTCTTCCTTGAGCGGCGACTTGTGGAGCAGACAATCGAAGGTAGCTACGGGGCGGACGTTGGCAAATAGTCCCAACTTCTTGCGCATAGCCAGTAACCCCGTTTCTGGTCTTACTTTTGCTGTCGGGTCGTTATCATACTTTAGGTCGCCTACAGCCGCAAAGAGAACGGCATCAGCCCTTATGCACACATCGTGGGTTGCATCTGGATAGGGATCGCCTACGACATCAATGGCATGAGCGCCACAAATGGCAGTTTCATAGATAAACTCATGACCACACTTCTCTGCTACGGCATTAAGCACAGCCACACCTTGTTTCATGATTTCAGGGCCTATTCCATCACCCTCAAGAATCGCAATTTTCAGTTTCATTATTTCTTCGTTTTTCGTTATGTCGTTTTATATCAAGACAACGTTATAATGTTTTCTTGTTCTCATTCTCCATAATATTCAGCATTTTAAAGGTTGCCTTGATGGCAGCCTCTGTCTGGTCAGCATCGAGTCCACGGGTACGGAGCAGACGACCGTTGTCATTCCAAGTGATGACGGTCTGCACCAAAGCATCGGTACGACCACCAGGAGGTATGGTAACAGCGTAGTTCTGCAGCAGAGGAAGTGTCCGGTCAAGGTATTTCTTATAGATATAGCGCAACGACTTCATAAAGGCATCGTACTGACCATCTCCCGTTGCAGAGGCCTCATACTGTTGACCGTTTATCTCGACCTTCACATTGGCACCTGGTTTTAGGCCGTATGCGGTAGAGACAACATAGTTGATTAGTTTTACGCTATCCTCCGATGTATCGTGCTTCAGCACATCACTAACGATAAACGGCAAGTCTTCCTGCGTTACGATTTCCTTCTTGTCACCCAGCTCAGTAATGCGTTCCGTTACCCTTCGCAACTGTTCCGGAGTCAATTCCAGTCCCAACTCTTCCAGATTCTTGGCAATGTTTGCCCTGCCACTAGTCTTACCCAATGCATATTCACGACGTCGTCCGAAGCGTTCTGGAACAAGGTCGTTCTGATAGAGGCGGTCTTTCTTGTCGCCATCGGCATGAACACCAGCTACTTGCGTAAATACACTATCGCCGATGATTGGCTGATTAGGGGCAACGGCAATTCCGCTATAACCCTCCACCATGCGGCTGATATCGTTCAGTTTGTCCTCCACAATACTTGTAGCTGCATGGAACTGGTCTTTCAAAATAACCTGCACACTCGAGAGTGGGGCATTGCCACATCGTTCACCCAATCCATTTACTGTAACATGGAGTCCTCTGGCGCCACTATAGACTGCAGCCAAGGAGTTTGATACCGCCAAGTCGTAGTCGTTATGGGCATGGAAGTCAAAATGGGTATCCGGATATCGCTTCACCATCTTCCGGATATAGTCAATCACCTGCAAAGGATTCATGATACCTAATGTATCAGGAAGCATAAAACGGCGGATACCAGAGTCAACCAAGGCATCCATCAGTTGAAACACATACTCAGGGGAGTCCTTCATACCGTTCGACCAATCCTCCAAATAGAGGTTCACGGAAATCCCTTTCTCCTTGGCATAGGCCAATGTCTGACGAATATTGTCAATATGTTCCTCAGGAGTTTTTCCCAACTGCTGCTTACAATGCTTCAAAGAGCCCTTTGCCAACAGGTTCATCGTCCGGCATCCACAGTCGGATATCCAATCAACACTTTTCCTGCCGTCAACGAATCCAAGAACTTCTACTCTGTCCAAACAGTCAATTTGTTGAGCATAGCGGCAGATCATCTTCACCGATTGCTTCTCACCGTCACTAACCCGTGCAGACCCCACTTCAATACGGTCTACATTCAGGTCGCGCAACAACATTCGAGCTATCATCAGTTTTTCGTGCGGTAGGAACGATACGCCATTTGTCTGTTCACCGTCACGAAGCGTAGAGTCTAAGATTTCAACAAAACTTGTTTCCATATTCCCATTCTTCGGTTTTCTGTTTGTTTTGTACTAAAAAGTCAATGTCGTCAAGTCCGTTCAGCAGACAATGCTTTTTATAGCCATTAATATCAAAGTGCTCGCTCCGGCTTGTGGCTTTATTCGTAACCATTTGTCGGGGGAGGTCAACTTCCACCTCTGTTTTGGGATTCATCTTGATGCTCTCAAAAAGCTCTTGCAGGAAATCTTCACTCACCTGAACGGGCAGCACAAAATTGTTCAGCTCGTTATTCTTATGAATATCAGCAAAGAAAGAACTGATGACTACCCGGAATCCGTAACCGGCAATAGCCCAAGCAGCATGCTCACGGCTGGAGCCCGAGCCAAAGTTCTTGCCTGCCACCAGAATGCAGCCGCTGTACTTTGGGTTGTTGAGGACGAAATCCTCAACAACACTTCCGTCAGGATGATAACGCCAGTCACGAAAGAGATTCTCACCAAAGAAACGCTCTTCACGGGTTGTTGCCTTCAGAAATCGGGCGGGAATAATCTGGTCTGTATCCACATTCTCAAGAGGAAGCGGCACACAGGTACTGGTTATAATATTGAATTTCTGTTTCATCTTACATTAAATTTCGTGGATCAGTAATAACTCCTGTTACGGCAGCGGCAGCAGCCGTCAGCGGCGAAGCTAAGATAGTGCGAGCCCCCGGTCCTTGACGGCCTTCGAAATTGCGGTTCGATGTCGAGACACTAAGTTTCCCGGCAGGCACCTTGTCATCGTTCATGGCCAAACAAGCAGAACAACCCGGCTGTCGTATCTCGAAGCCTGCCTCCTCCAGCACCTTGTCAAGTCCTTCCTCGCGTATCTGACGATCAACGGCCCATGATCCAGGCACCAGCCAAGCTGTCACTCCTTCCGCTTTCTTCCTGCCTTTCACAATTGAGGCAAAAGCGCGGAAATCCTCAATACGGCCATTGGTGCAGGCACCGAGGAAAACATAGTCTACCTTTGTGCCGAGGAGTTTCTGACCGGGGTGGAAGCCCATGTATTTGAGAGCTTTAGCCTCACCTGGTATCTGAACATCCCCTCCTTTGGAGGAGCTTGGGGAGGCTTTCGGGATGCTTTCTGTAATACCGATGCCCATACCGGGATTCGTGCCATAAGTAATACGCGGTTCTATATCTTTGGCATCAAATATCAGCTCCTTGTCAAATACGGCATCATCGCCGCTCTTCAGCGTCCGCCAGTAGGCAACCGCCTTATCCCAATCCTCACCCTTTGGGGCATACTCTCTACCTTTTATATAATTAATAGTGGTATCGTCGGGAGCAATAAAGCCGCCACGGGCTCCCATTTCAATAGAGAGGTTGCAAAGTGTCAAGCGTCCTTCCATTGAAAGGTTTTCCACTACCTCGCCCGCATATTCAACAAAATATCCTGTTGCACCACTCGTCGTCAGCTGTGCCATCAGATAGAGCGCTACGTCCTTGGCGGTCACTCCCCTACCCAACTGTCCGTTGATGGTGATGCGCATCGACTTCGGTTTTTGCTGCAGGATACATTGCGAAGCCATCACCATCTCCACCTCCGACGTGCCGATACCAAAGGCTACGGCACCCATAGCGCCATGAGTAGAAGTATGAGAGTCGCCGCAGACAATAGTCATGCCGGGCAATGACAATCCTTTCTCGGGCCCCACGACATGAATGATACCATTATCCTTTGACATCATGCCGTAATGGGTCAACCCGAACTCGCGGGCATTCTGCTCCAGGGTATCCACTTGTTTCTTGCTGACGGGGTCGGCTATCGGCTTGTCTTGGTCATGCGTCGGTGTATTATGATCGGGCATGCAGAATATCTTTTCCGGGCGGAAACACTTCAAGCCACGCGCCCTCATTCCCTCGAAAGCCTGGGGAGACGTCACCTCATGACAGTAGAGCCTGTCTATATACAACTGGGTAGGACCGTCGGCCACCTGCTGCACAACGTGCCTGTCCCAAATCTTGTCAAATAATGTATTCATATCAATCCTTCTTAAACTTGTTGATACAGTCGATATAAGCTTCCACGGAGGCTGTTACGATGTCGGTATCAGCGCCGAAGCCATAGTACAACTGACCGTCGTACTCCACCTGCATGTGCACCTTACCCACATCGTCGCTACCCTTTGATATAGCCTGAATGGTGAACTCCTTCAACGTCATTTGCTTCATGATGATGCGCTTCAGCGCCTTGATGGCAGCATCAACAGGACCATTGCCCGAGGCGGCTGCCTCAAACTTCTGACCGCTGATATCCAGACCGATAGACGCCACCGACTTTACGCCCTTACCGGTAGTCACCTGCAGGAAGTCAAGTCTGACTGCATGCTGGTCAGCAGTATCGGCACCGGCAAGCATCAGCACATCGGCATCTGTCACCTCTTTCTTCTGGTCGGCCAACTGCAGGAACTTGTCGTAAATCTTGTCCAGTTTCGACTCGTCAAGGTCAACGCCGTTCACGTGCAGGCGATGCTTCAAGGCTGCACGACCAGAACGAGCGGTGAGCACGATAGAGTTATCGTCAATACCCACATCCTTGGGGTCCATTATTTCATAGGTATGCACGTTCTTCAGCACCCCGTCTTGATGAATGCCCGACGAGTGAGCAAAAGCGTTGCGTCCCACAACAGCCTTGTTAGGCTGCACGGGCATGTTCATCAGGCTGCTGACCATTCGCGAAATGGGGTATATCTTGGTGGTGTTGATATTGGTGTCGATGCCCAGCGACCTGTGGCACTTCAGAATCATGGCTATCTCCTCCAGACTGGTATTGCCGGCACGCTCACCAATGCCGTTGACCGTTACCTCCACCTGACGGGCTCCCGCCATCACGCCGTTGAACGTATTGGCCGTTGCCATGCCCAAGTCATTGTGGCAATGGGTGGAGATAATCACATTGTCTATTCCATCAACATGCTCTTTCAGGTACTTGATTTTCTCAAAATACTCCTGTGGCAGGCAATAGCCCGTCGTGTCAGGAATGTTTACCACCGTTGCACCAGCCTTGACAACGGCCTCGACAATACGGGCCAAGTACTCATTTTCGGTACGACCTGCATCTTCGAAGTAGAATTCCACGTCGTCCACATAGCGCTTGGCATACTTCGTGGCAGCTACGGCACGCTCCAGGATTTCCTCCCTTGTAGAATTGAACTTGTACATAATATGCTCGTCGCTGGTACCGATACCGGTATGAATACGCTTGTGCTTGGCATACTTCAATGCCTCGAAGGCCACGTCAATGTCATGCTCTACAGCACGCGTCAACGCGCAGATGGTTGGCCACGTTACGGCCTTTGAAATCTCAATGACAGAGTTGAAGTCACCAGGACTCGATACAGGGAATCCAGCCTCTATCACGTCGACGCCCAACTGTTCAAGCGCCTTGGCTACCTGTATTTTCTCAACCGTGTTCAACTGGCATCCGGGAACCTGTTCTCCGTCGCGCAGCGTCGTGTCGAAAATAAACAATCTTTCGCTCATCTTTTCTTTTTATTATTTCGTTATTACGTTATTTCGTTATGATGTAAAACAAAAAAGCCTTTCACACCCGGAAGTGAGAAAGGCTCTGTACTTTACTATTCAGACTTGAACTTACCTACAAACACGCTTCATCACTTCCGACCACCTTTGGCAGTCGAATAATAATAATGGCGTTCAGTAGGATATTCATATTCATTTTCTTCTCTCAATTTTGAAATCGGCTGCAAATTTACACCTTTTACGCGAAATCAGCAAACATTTCGTAAGATTTTTTTTCGAAAAAGTAATAATTTAACACTTTTCTATCTCGCCGTCATGTGGAAGCAGCCTTGTTTCACCTCATATTTGATATAGCAGCGTCCCTGCTCGCGCATATCTCTCAGCACCTCCGAGAGCACGAACTTCAGCGTGTCGTTACGCACAGCACGACGCTTGGGGCCTTCTGCCGGTTCCACCGTTTCATAGCGGTTATAGCAAATATCAAACGTTGTTCCATAGAGATGGCACGAGTTCTCCGTTGCGTTGCCATTCACGTTGCGAAGCCGGGCTACATCTTCCTGCGTTCTGAGCACGCTGGTGACAATTAGCCTGTGGAGGGGTACACCTTTTATATATAAGGAGTCGAAGAAAGCCTGTCCGATGTCCTGCAGCAGGACTGCCGCTCTGGGCACCAAATAGGGAATGCTCTGACGCAAACGGTCTACATGATAATAAGGAGAACTGGCTATATAAACAAGTTCCTTCTTGCGCTCTTCGGCATCCACACGGTTCTTCACGGGCGTCACTCCCCATTGGCGGGCAGCCACCAGCTGAACGGCATTCGTGTCGGGAAAGGCTTCTTTGTAGCTTGCCACGCTACGAATGCGATGGTACTTCTTTTTCGTTGCTGCTGTTTGCGGAGCAGTCATCGGCGCGGTTTTCGTCTCGTTTTCTGCCTTTTCCGTCTGCTCTGCAACCGCAGGAGCATTCTGGTCTGCTTCAGCCGCTTTCGGTGTTGCCACCCCAGGGAAAATCCATCTTACGACAGCCAACAGCAGCGTGACAGCCACGAATGCCTGCAGGAAGGTCTTCTTTTTCAGTTTCTTTATCGAAGGGTTGCTCATGGTCTCATTTCTGCTAACTTCTGACGATAGCTTTTCTTCAGGCGGCGGATGGCCCGGTTACGAATCTGCCTCACTCGTTCGCGCTTCAGTCCCAGGTCTTCTGCAATCTCGGCCATGGTTTCATGCTCACGATCCAGTCCGAAGTAACGGTTCATCACCTGAGCCTCGCGCTCACTAAGTGTCAGTAGAGCCAGTTCTATGGCATGCTCAATAGCCTCGGAATAAACACGCTCGTCGGCCATCGGGGCATCCTTGTTAATCAGCACGGAAAGCAGGTTCATACCCGAGCGCGTTCCCAGAGGAGCATCAACCGATAGCGGTTTCCCGTTTCGCTGGTCAGCCAGGTTGGCATCCTTAGGCAGTTTATAGATACCGTTCTGCTGCTCTATGGCACGTTCTATCTGGCGACGCACATAAGGAGCCGCATAGTTCACGAAACGAGTGCCTCGGGCTGCATCAAACTTCGAAGCTGCCATCATCATGCCAATGTTGCCTTCGCTGATGAGGTCGTCCAGCTGCAGTCCCTGCCCACGGTAAAGGGTGGCTATCTTCACCACAAACCTCAGGTTGGCCTCCACCAGCCTGCCAACGGCACGCTGGTCGCCCTTAAGGATGCGCTCCGAAAGCTGGCGCTCTTCGTCGTCGGTAAGCAATTGCTCACGTCCTATTTCGTCTAAATAATTGTTTAAGCCGCTATCTGTCATCTTAAAAAGTGTATTTATGTGTGCAAAGATACGACTTTTTTTGTATTTTTGCGCCCGATATGAAAAGATTTATGATATTTTTCATGCTTGGCTGTTTCCTGACGGTAGCCGCCGAGCGTCCTAAAATAGGATTGGTATTAGGTGGCGGCGGAGCCAAGGGTGCCGCCGAGGTGGGTGTTTTGAAAGTCATCGAGCGTGCAGGCATACCTATCGACTATATTGCTGGTACCAGCATCGGCTCGATAGTGGGCAGCCTCTATGCCGCAGGCTATACCGCCAACGAGCTCGACACGATGTTCTGCCAGCAGGAGTGGCTGACGCTGCTGACCGACCGTCGGGGCGACATCAGCAACGAGCCTTACATGGTGAAGGACGGCGTGACCTACATCTTCGGATTCCCCGTAATGGGCGACATCAAGGAGGGAGTAATCGGAGGCTTCGGCATGATGCGGGGCGAGCGCATCGAACAGCTTGTCGACTCCATGCTGAAGCGCAAGGGCTGTCGTGACTTCAACTCGCTGAAAATTCCCTTCTGCTGTGTGGCTGCCGACTTCCGCTCTGCCGAGGAGGTGATCATGAAGGAAGGGCAGATTTCCAAGGGCGTACGCGCCTCAATGGCTATTCCAGGCATCTTCAAGCCCGTCAACCACGACGGCAAGAAACTGGTCGATGGAGGCATGCTCAACAACCTGCCGGTGGACATTGTCAAGGATATGGGCGCTGACATCATCATCGCCATCGACCTGCAGCAGAACGAGCAGAAACGCAAGGAACAGGAGTACGACTTCAGCATTGTCAGCGGCATTGCCGACATGCTGGGCTTCGGCGGACTGCTCAACTGGATAGCCAACCGTCCCGACATCAGCAAGTATGCCCAGAACGTGAAGCTGTCGAACATCTACATCCATCCTCCCCTACCCGACATGGATGCCTCCAGCTTCGGCAACAAGAACAGCGCCCGCATGATCAAGACGGGCGAGAAAGAAGCCATGAAGCATTGGGACGAACTGATGAAACTGAAGGAGAAACTACAGGCTGAAGCTGGCACGGGAAACATATAACCATCTTTGCATGGCTCTTGGTGGCCTGGTAGAGGAAGAGTGAAAAGGTGAAAAGGTAAAAAAGTAAAAAGGTAAAAAATGAGCCGAAACCATTACATTACAGTCATTACAATGAAAAAAAAGAGGGTGTTACATTCTTATTATACTATATAACTTATTGATATATAGATAGTTATATATAATATATAAGAAATGGTACCCCCCAAAATACTAACTGTAATGGTTGTAATGTAATGGTCGGTTACGAATTCATTCATCTAAAAAGCTGAAAATCAACGAGATACGACATTAGTAAACGCACGGCACCCGAGATGCCTAACCTCGGAAAGGGCACAGAATGCATCAAATTGCTGCTCTCACAGGCCTCGAAAGACATGCACGAACCCCTCGTTCCGATGTTTTTCCCTCTCTTGGCGCACATATCAGCTGCGCGGAATTTCAGTACCCCGACCTCACTTGGAAGGAAATGTGCGGTCAAATGGCACATTTTTAATTCCTTTCTGCTGATTTCTTTTACCCGGACTAAACTCCTGGTTTGCTCCGACTAAACTGGGAGTTTACCCGGACTAAACTTTGGGGGTATTTTGCAGCCGAAAAACAGGCTTAGGCACGGCGCATTTCCTCCAGCAGCTGGCGCTGACGGTCGGTAAGCGTGGTGGGCAACGTCACCTGATAGGTGATGATGAGGTCGCCCCCACCCTGCCCCTTGCCGCGCAGTCGCACCTTGGTGCCGGGCTGCGTGCCGGGCTTGATCTTCAGCTTGAGCTTGGAACCTGTCTGCAGGGAGACGATGACCTCGCCGCCAAGCAAAGCCGTGTACATGTCGATAGACACCTGAGCCTGAGACTCCTGAGGCCCCTGCTGGCGAGTGAAACCGCCAAAAGGTGAGCCGCCACCAAACGATGCACCACCGCCTCCGCCAAAGAGGCTCTCGAAGAACGACGAGAAGCCGCCTCCGCCGCCACCTTTAGTGAAGCTGGAGAAGTCGAAGCCTTCGAACGGAGAACCGCCGCCCTGACCGCCGAAACCGCCAAAGCCGCCGCCCATCTGCTCGGCCTGCTTCCATTGCTCGCCATACTGGTCGTACTTCTTGCGCTTCTCGGGGTCGCCGATGACATCGTAGGCCTCGTTCAAAGCCTGGAACTTGGCCTTGGCCTTCGGGTCGTCGGGATGCAGGTCGGGATGGAACTGCTTGGCGCGCTTCAGGTAAGCTCGCTTCACGTCTTTCTGGGGTATGTTCTTGTCAACGCCAAGAATCTTGTAGTAATCAATGAATGCCATAATCTTGTTTCCTCCTATATTTTTTGTTTACTTTCCGCCAAGCAAAAAACATGCCAAGCAGGGATAATGTGAAAAAAAACGCGGAAAATCATGGTTTTTCGGGATTTTTCACTACTTTTGCAGTCAAAACCTACGACGACAATGACAAAGAGACACTTTCTTTTGGCTGCTGCCATGATGCTAACCACCGCAATATCAGCCGAAACTGCAACGAAAACCGTGAAACTGAAGGTGATTGAGACCAGCGACGTCCACGGACATTTCTTCCCCTGGGACTTTATGGAGAAGAAACCCCTGAAAGGTACGCTCGCACGCGCCAATACCTATATTACCCGTCAACGCAAGGAGTATGGCGAACGCCTGCTGCTCATCGACAACGGCGACATCCTGCAAGGTCAGCCCTGCGTCTACTGGTCGAACTACGTGATGCCGGAGGACGAGAACCTGGCGGCACAGGTGGTGAACTACATGAAGTATGACGCCGAGACCGTGGGCAACCACGACATTGAGCCCGGCCATGCGGTTTACGACAAGTGGATTCGCGAGGTGCGATGCCCCCTGCTGGGTGCCAACATCGTACTGAAGGAGCAGCCTAAGAAGGAGGAACTGAACGGTCGTCCAGCGGCTGTATACAATGGTTTGCAGCCCTACTCGGTACACTATATCGACGGCGTGAAGATTGTCGTTATCGGCATGCTGACACCCTCCATCCCCCATTGGCTGAACGAGAGCATCTGGAAAGGCATGGAGTTTGAGGAGATGGTGTCGTGCGCCAAGAAATGGATAAAATACGTGAAGGAATATGAGCGTCCCGACCTGATATTCGGCTTGTTCCATAGCGGCATGGAAGGGGGCATCGTCGATGACAACGGCGCGGAGGAGAACGCTACGGCTGCCGTTGCCAAGGAGGTGCCGGGCTTCGACGTGATCTTCTTTGGTCACGACCACCAGGTACACAACGAATGGGTGAAAAACAAGGAGGGCAACAACGTGCTCATCATCGACCCGTCGTGCTACGTGAAGAACGTGGCCGAGGCGCAGATTGAGCTGACCTATACCAACGGCCACCTGACTAAGAAAGACATCAAGGGCGAGATTGTGAGCGTATTGGACGAGGAGGTAGACCAGCAGATGATGAGTCACTTCCAGCCGCAGATAGACAAGGTGAAGAAATATGTCGACCGCCGCATCGGACGATTTGAGCACCCTATCTATACCCGCGAGAGCTTCTTCGGTAACTCGGCCTTCACCGACCTGATACACAACCTGCAGATGCAGATCACCCAGGCTGACATCTCGTTCAATGCACCGCTGTCGTTCAACACGGTCATCCAAGCCGGAGACGTGACGCAGGCTGACATGTTCAAGCTCTACCGCTTCGAGAACCTGCTCTTCATGCTGCGCATGACGGGCGAGGAAGTAAGGAAGCATCTGGAGTATTCCTACGACATGTGGACGAACACTATGACATCGCCCAACGACCACGCCCTGCGCCTGAATGACAACTCAAAGGAAGACCAGCAACGGACTGGATTCCAATACTATACCTTCAACTTTGATTCGGCCTGCGGCATCGACTACGAGGTAGATCTGACCAAGCCCGACGGACAGAAGGTGAAGATTCTCAGGATGTCGAACGGCGAACCCTTTGACGAGAAGAAATGGTACCGGGTGGTGATGAACAGCTACCGCGCCAACGGCGGCGGCGAGCTGCTGACACAAGGTGCCGGCATTCCAAAGGACTCGCTGACAAGCCGCATACTCTACATGTCACTACGCGACCAACGACACTACCTGACCGAAGAGATTGAGAAAATGGGCACAGTCGACCCGAAACCCAACAACAACTGGCGCTTCGTACCCGAAGAATGGGCGAAACCCGCCCTGAAACGTGACAGTCTGCAACTGTTTGGTAGGTAATGAAATACTATTTTGTGTTCTGCAAGGAGGAGCTGCTACTGAAGAAATGTGAAGACGGCAGCTATACTATTCCACTACAGGAGGAACCTCCGGTAGAGGTAAAATCATGGACTAACGTAATGAATATCAGTCCGTTGGACGGCATAGAAGTGAAAACATTCCGTATCGACAGTCCGGTAACCGAACTGGAAGACTACGAAATGTGCGGACTCAGGAAGAGCTACTACAAGCTGCCCAAGCCCATGTACCTAAAGGCAGGAAAGTGCCAGGAACTGCTCTACTGGGACCAGAACACGAAGTACTGCGGCATCTGTGGCGCCCCCATGCGCATGGATACCGATATTTCGAAAAAGTGTACGGAATGCGGAAAGGAAATATGGCCCCAGCTGGCCACCGCCGTCATCGTGCTCATTCATCGGGGCGACGAGGTGCTGCTGGTACGCGCCAAGAACTTCCGTACCGACTTCTACGGACTGGTGGCTGGCTTCGTGGAAACGGGCGAGACGCTGGAGGAAGCCGTTGCCCGCGAGGCTATGGAGGAAACAGGAGTCAGCATCACCAACATCCGCTACTTCGGCTCACAACCCTGGCCTTACCCTTGCGGACTGATGGTTGGCTTCCATGCGGACTACGTGAGCGGCGAGATTCACCTGCAACAGAGCGAGATAGCCAAGGGCGGCTGGTTCCGACGTGACAACCTGCCACAAATACCCGAAAAACTCTCCATCGCCCGCATGCTGCTGGACGACTGGCTGGGTTCGGTTTAATATTCTACGAGCGTGGTTGTAAGCTTGCCCTCCAACGAGATGGTGTTCTCGGCCTTATAGCAGGTAGCACCGTCAGGAACGCAGATGGTGGCAACGAAATGGAAGCCACGCGCATCAACACCAGTATACTCCATATTGCTCAATAACGACTGTTCCAGGAATTTGGCAGGAATCTGTGAAGCAAAATGCTGTTTCCTGAAATCGGAAGAAAAAAGCTGGCGCGAGCCCTGGAACAGGCTGATATGCATGATGTTGTCGTAATAGATATTATCCACCTCTACGCCATCGTCGTTGTAGGAAGTGGCATGCACCTTGTACTTTGTGGGATTGATGGCAAGGTACCAATGATAGCGGTTGCCGTTGTAGTTGACCACAGAGTCCTTTTTCACCACCTCGGTATAAGTAAGCACCTGCGGACGCTCGTGGACGAAGGCAAACACATGGATGGGGTCATCGCTCTTGCGTAACTTTACCACGTCGCCATTCTGATTCTTGAACCAGAAAACGTGCTCCATCTGCTTGACAATAGCGTATTTAGCGCCTACAGAGACCAGCACCAGCGAGTCGCTTACAATCTTGAAGCTCGTGGGCTGGCTAACGGTATCAGGATAGAAAATGGTATCGCCCAGGGCCTTGAACGACACCTCCTCGGTCTCGTCGTCCACCCAAATGCCCTGAAGCATCGCCTTGGCCTCCTTGCTCTCATGCTCGACATCGGCACTACCTGAAGCGGTAGTTTCAGGTTTCGAGGAGCAGGCCACCAACACGGCCATCATCAGTCCTATCAGGGGAAAAAGGCGATTTTTTATCATCAGCAACCTATACAATGGTATTCAAAATCATACTCCATGAGCTCTTCCTTGTCGAAGATGTTGCGTCCGTCGATGACCAGCGCACGCTTCATGGCCTTCTTGATAACGCCCCATGTCGGCAGACGGAACTCCTTCCACTCCGTCAGCAGCAGCAGGGCATCGGCATCGAGCACAGCCTCATACTTGTCGCGGCAATAGGTAACGTTATCGCCTATGCGCCGGCGGCACTCGTCCATAGCTACGGGGTCGTAGACACGCACCTTGCAGCCAGCCTCCAGCAACTTGTTGATCATCACCAAGGCAGTCGACTCGCGCATATCATCGGTCTCGGGCTTGAACGACAGTCCCCACATGGCAATGGTCAGTCCCTTGAGCGGCTTTCCTTCGAAGGCCTTCTCCAGCTTCTCGAAGAGCACGCTTTTCTGGCGTTCGTTCACGCGCTCCACGGCCTTGAGCACCTCCATCGAGTAGCCGTTCTGGTCGGCAGTCTTGATGAGTGCCTTAACGTCCTTAGGGAAACAGCTTCCACCATAGCCGCAGCCGGCATACAGGAACTTACGCCCTATACGAGTGTCGGAGCCTATGCCCGCACGCACCATATTCACGTCAGCCCCTACCCGCTCGCAGAGGTTGGCAATATCGTTCATGAACGAGATACGGGTAGCCAGCATCGAGTTGGCAGCATACTTTGTCATCTCGGCCGAGGGAATATCCATGAAAATGACACGGAAATTGTTGATGAGGAAGGGTTTGTAAAGTCGCGTGAGCACCTTCTTGGCACGCTCGCTCTCGGTACCGACCACCACGCGATCGGGCGACATGAAGTCTTTGATGGCATTACCCTCCTTGAGGAACTCGGGGTTGGAGGCCACGTCGAAAGGCACATCGACGCCCCGCTTCTGCAGCTCTTCCTCAATGGCCATACGCACTTTGCGGGCAGTACCCACAGGAACTGTCGACTTGGTGACCACTACCACATAGTGGTTCAAGTGCTGGCCGATGGTACGCGCTACCTGAAGCACATATTTCAGGTCGGCAGAGCCGTCTTCGTCGGGAGGAGTACCTACCGCCGAAAACACGATCTCCACATCGTTGAGTACCGATGCCAGGTCGGTAGTGAACATCAGACGGCCTGCTGCAACATTCTTCTTCACCAGCTCGTCGAGTCCCGGTTCATAGATGGGAATCTCTCCGTTCTTCAGCCGTTCAATCTTGGCGGCATCCACATCCACACACGTCACAGTAGCACCCGTATCGGCGAAACACGTTCCCGATACCAGTCCCACATATCCTGTTCCTACAATTGCTATATTCATGATTACAAATTTCTATCAATCAAAGAGTTCTGCTTCTTTCAATAATGGCTGCTGCAGGTCTTTCTCGCTCGTTAGCACGTCGGCTTTGTCAATAGGCCAGTTGATGGCCAGCTCCGGGTCGTCCCAACGTATGCCGGCTTCCTGCTGAGGCGCATAGGCATTGTCCACCTTATAGGTGAATATGGCCTCCTGGCTCAATACCAGGAACCCATGGGCAAAGCCACGGGGAATGAAGAACTGGCGCTTATTGTCCTCGCTCAACTCCACCATCACGTGCTGGCCGAAAGTAGGCGAGCTCTTGCGCAAATCGACAGCCACGTCGATGACCTTTCCTTTTATCACGCGCACGAGCTTGGCCTGCGACGCCTCACCCTTCTGATAGTGCAATCCGCGCAGCACACCATAGCTCGACTTCGACTCGTTGTCCTGTATAAACTGGACGTGACCTATACGTTCATCAAACTCAGCCTGCTTCCACGTTTCCATGAAATAGCCTCGGGAATCGCTAAACACACGCGGTTCGATGATGAAAACGCCCTTGATGGCTGTCTCAATATATTCCATATCATTCAGAATTTCCGTGCAAAGATACAACTAATTTTTGTTTTTGAGACGATTTTAAGTTTCTTTTATTTGGAAATATCATAAAAAAGCAGTACTTTTGCACTCGTGATTGAACTCGAAAGACATATTGAGATACTTTTGCTCAGCAATGATTGCGTCATAGTGCCCGATTTAGGGGGATTTATGGCGCACCATATTGACGCACACTACGATGACGAGGACATGATGTTCCTGCCACCTCAGCGCACGCTTGGTTTCAACCCTCAACTGAAACTGAACGACTCGTTGCTGGCACAATCCTATATCGAAGCCTATGATATCAGCTACCCCGAAGCGGTAAGGCGAATTGAAGGCGAGGTATCAGAACTGAAGCAGCACCTGGAGAACGAAGGCTACTACGAGCTGAACGATCTGGGCGTGCTGAGCGTCAACGAAGAGGGACGGCTCGAGTTTGAACCTTGCGAGGCTGGCATCCTTACCCCCGAACTATATGGCCTCAGCTCGTTTGAAATGCCGATGCTGAAGGAAGACGTAAGAGGGAAGAAGGAAGAAAACACAGATGGCGAGAAATTACAGGCGCTGCCCGACAACTCCGCCTCGGAAACCGTGACAGAAGCGGATGTCGAGGAAGAAAATGAGGGGACTAACGCTATTACCATCAAGATGTCGTGGATAAGGAACGTTGTGGCCACAGCTGCCGCCGTGCTACTGTTCTTCCTGCTCACCACGCCCGTGAGCAACGACAATCCCGAGGTAGTAAGCAAGAGCCAAGTCATGCTGCCCGTCATCGCCAAGGACTCCAACGCCAGGAGCAGCGAGAAACTGAACCAGCAGCAAGTGAAAGACGCAATCCTGCATATACAGGAAAGCGAGGATACAACCTCCGAACTACAAAAGTCCGCCAAGGAAGCTCCAAAGGCTGAAGAGGTAACAGGAAATGTTGATACTGCTTCAGAATCCAAGGCCGAGACTGCGCCCGAGCCCAAGACTGAGACAGCACCTGAGCCCAAGGCTGAGGAAATCCGCTACTGCATAGTGCTGGCCAGTCAGGTGTCGCAACGCAACGCCGAGGAGTTTGTAACCCTTCTGCAGAAAAAAGGAATTCACGACGCGCGCGTGTACCTTAATCATAATACCAGGCGCGTGATTTGCGGCAGTTTCCAAACCGAAGCCGAGGCCTACAAACAATTGCACCATATACACCAGATGCAGGACCTGGAAGAGGCATGGGTGTATAAAATGAAGCACTAATTTTCCGACCAACATCCTGATTATGAAACGAGTACGTTGTCCGAAGTGTGACCACTACATTATCTTTGACGAGACGCAGTACACGGAAGGCCAGTCGCTGGTATTCCAATGCGATGAATGCGGAAAGCAGTTCGGTATACGTATCGGCACCTCGAAGCTGAAGGCTACCCAGAAGGAGGACAATCCCGATGAGCAGGAGAACGAGAAAGGATGCGGTTCTATCGTGGTTATCGAGAACGTATTCCACTACAAGCAGGTGATTCCCCTACAGATGGGCGACAACGTGATAGGCCGCTACCAGAAAGGGAATCCCATCAATACGCCCTTCGAGACGGTTGACCCCAGCGTCGACCTGAACCATTGCACCATCAACGTGAGCCGCGACAAACGGGGAGACCTGCGCTACACCCTGGCCGACAACAACAGCAATACAGGCACCTTCGTAGACAACGTAGAAGTAAAGGGACGCGAGCGTCGCATCATAGAAAACGGAACCCTCTTCACCATCGGAGCAACAAGTATCATTCTGCGGACAGCGGATAGTGAAGAGGATTAAGTCACACCATTACAATTAGTAAACGCGAGGACCGAAAATGCTGGTGCCAATACGCACCATAGTGGAACGACACTCTACAGCAATGTCGTAGTCGTCGCTCATGCCCCACGAACGCTCGCAGAACCAAGGGGCATCAGAGAAATACGCTTGTTTTACCTCGTCGAAGAAATCGGCAGCAGTCATGAATTCACGGCGAATCTGCTCGCGGTCATCGGTAAGCGAGGCCATCATCATCAGCCCGCAGATGCGCACGTTAGCCAGTTCACGCCATTCGCCGTCGGCAAGCAGCTGTCGGCAGTCGTCAAGGGTAAGGCCGTACTTCGTGGCCTCCTCGGCAATATGAAGTTCGAGCAGCACGTCAATCACCCGACCGCACTTCTCAGCCTGCTTGTTGATTTCCTTTAGCAGTTTCAGCGAGTCGACGGCTTCTACCATATTGATATATGGGGCAATATACTTCACCTTGTTGGTCTGCAGGTGGCCTATGAAATGCCATACAATGTCAGCAGGCAGGGTGGCGTGCTTCTGTTTCAGTTCCTGCTCGTGGCTCTCGCCAAATACGCGCTGGCCCTCGGCATAGGCGGCCTCGATGTATTCGTTGGGGTGATATTTGCTGATTGCCACAAGGCGTACGCCCTGTGGCAACCGGCTCAATACTTGATGTAAGTGTCCTTTTACGTCGTACATAGTTGAAAAACTTGACGGATTATGCCTCGAACTCAGGCTTGTCATCCTTAGATTCCTTGCCATATTCGAAAACGTCCATAAGCGCAGTCTCAGCCACAGAGGCGATGACGTAGTCGATCATGGTGCCACCCATCACTTCATCGATGTTCTTCACAGCGCCGTGTAAGGTGCCGGCATTCACCAGATAGTTGACAGCGGTACGCTTTTCTTTTTCAGTCTTTTCGTCGATAGTGATAAACTGAAGCTTTGTCTTATACCAACGGTCGGCCATGTCCTCGTCGCTGAAGAATATCTCCTTATAGGGAGCAATCTTAATATCCTTGATAGTAAACTCACCGCTGATGTAGGACGACATCTCTTCCATAATGCGCTGCTCGGCCTCGGTAAAGCTGAGGGCATCAATGGTATAGGTTTCCGTCACTTTCTTCTGCAGGCCGTCTTCCATGACCTTCTCATACTGAATCTTACATTCAAACCAAATAGCTGTTCTTGATCTCATTGCTGATTATATAATGATTTTGTTAACTTATTCCTTTTTTTCTTTCTCACGCATTTTAGCCTTAAGCTTATTCGATACCTGTTCGATAATCTGTCCGGCAATAAGCTGGCTACGCGAATTGCTCAAGCCTGCCTCCGACCCCATCTTCGTCTGTGCCTTAACCAGGTCTTCCATCGTTGACTGGCTGCCGGCCATGAAGCCTTTCTCGGTGGCATTCATATTATCGTTGCTATAGATGCCGGAGAGTATGCGCTCTGCCTCCTTAGTATAGCGCTTGCGGAATATCTGCTCGGCTTTGGCCTCATACTCCTTCATCTTCTTGGAGTCGACCTTGACAGCAGCCTCAACATCGATGGTATCGCCAATAGAAGCAGCATCCATGGTGGCTGGATCGAAACCGTCGTCGAGAATGTCCTCAGTATTCTCCTTGGGAGCTGGAGTAACAAACTCAATATCCTCACGCTCAGGAACCAGCGTGAAGTAAAGCCCCATCAGCAGGCCAACGATCAGCAGGGCAGCCACACCTGTAATAATCGACGTGCGAGTGTTCTGACGACTTGCAATGGCCTTCTTCATCTCCTCAGTTGTCTGGTAGCGCTTCTCAGGATCGGAATTTGTCGCCTTTTTGATAACGCCACGCAGTTCGATAGGCATTTCCGACTGCTGGTAAAGGTATTCAATGAATTTACCGATAGAATAGACATCGGCACGCGCATCAAAGACTCCTTCATCCACCACTTCCGGGGCAATGAACGCCATAGTCCGCTCGCCATAGAGCAGTTGCTGATCGTTGACGGTCTGATAAGCAGAACCATGGAACAGCAACATAGGAATATTATCGCCCTTACGAGCCAACACGTTGGAGGGGGCATAACAGATATGGTAGATACCTTGGTCGTGGAGATAGGAAGCGTGGTCAAGCAGATCATTGATGACTGTTTTCATGAAGTCTTTACCAGCCACGACGGCAGGATTATCGTCGAGCAAACGCTCGAAGGTGCGATAAGTGCCTTGCTCCACATGCACGCCATAAAGACCTGCACTATCCCTCGCCAATGTGAAATGCAGCTGGTTCTTATGTTTCAGCGTCTCGTTACGGGCACTCTCAATGTTCAACGCATCAGAGAAGACAAGACTGTCGGTAAGTTCCGACCTCAAGTCTATCACGTTCACGTATTTGTTGTCCACCATTTTCTTATAAAGGAGTCCGAAAGGCATCTCCTCCTTGGCCATAGCAGCACCATTCCTTGATTCGAGCAATTCTTCGTAGTTCATCTTAACGCATTTAATGATTTTCGTGCAAAAGTACACATAAAATCCGAAAAAACGCACGAATTAAAAATTTTTTCGTAACTTTGCACGGTTTTTGATTAAATAGCAAAAAGTAAAACGTCAAATCGTAAATAAAGAGAGATGCCGGAAATATCAATTCGTGGCCTCGAGATGCCAGAGTCGCCTATCCGTAAATTGGCTCCACTTGCAGCCGCAGCAAAGAAGCGCGGCACCAAGGTTTACCACCTGAACATCGGTCAGCCCGACCTGCCCACACCACAAGTAGGACTTGACGCGCTGAAGCAGATTGACCGAGAGATTCTGGAGTATTCACCGTCGCAGGGATACCTCAGCTACCGTGAGAAGCTGGTGGACTACTATGCCAAGTACAACATCAACGTTACCGCCGAGGACATTATCATCACCTCTGGTGGTTCTGAGGCGGTACTCTTCGCTTTCATGTCGTGCTTGAACCCCGGCGACGAGATTATCGTCCCTGAGCCTGCATACGCCAACTACATGGCCTTTGCCATCTCGGCAGGTGCCAAGATACGCACCATTGCCACCACCATTGAGGAGGGATTCTCGCTGCCAAAAGTGGAGAAGTTTGAAGAGCTCATCAACGAGCGTACTCGCGCCATCATGATCTGCAACCCCAACAACCCCACAGGCTACCTCTATACCCGCCGCGAGATGAACCAGATACGTGACCTGGTGAAGAAGTACGACCTGTACCTGTTCTCCGATGAGGTTTACCGCGAATATATCTATACGGGATCTCCCTATATCTCGGCCTGCCATCTGGAGGGTATCGAGCAGAACGTCATCCTTATCGACTCGGTATCAAAGCGCTACTCGGAGTGCGGTATCCGCATCGGTGCCCTGATTACCAAGAACGAGCAGGTGAGGAAAGCTGTAATGAAGTTCTGTCAGGCACGCCTCTCCCCTCCTCTTATAGGACAGATTGTAGCCGAGGCATCACTCGATGCACCTGAAGACTACTACCGCGACGTCTATGACGAGTATGTAGAGCGACGTAAGTGCCTCATCGACGGTCTGAACCGCATCCCCGGTGTCTACTCGCCTATTCCCATGGGCGCCTTCTATACCGTGGCCAAGCTGCCTGTCGACGATGCCGAGAAATTCTGTCGCTGGTGTCTGGCTGAATTCGAGTACGAAGGCGAGACGGTAATGATGGCTCCTGCTGCCGGTTTCTACACCACTCCTGGCGCTGGCGTCAATCAGGTACGTATAGCCTATGTGCTGAAAAAGAAAGATCTGGAACGCGCTCTTGTCGTGCTGCGCAAAGCCCTCGAGGCCTATCCTGGAAGAATTCTGGAAGATCAATAGGCCTTATAAGCCTGATTAGAAAATAGATGAACCTTCCCCTATTCATAGCCAAGCGTATTTACAATGACCAGGGCGACCGCCGCAAGGTAAGTCGTCCGGCAATTCATATAGCCACCATTGGAGTGGCCATCGGACTGGCTGTGATGATCATTACCGTAAGCGTGGTGCTTGGATTCAAGCATACCATACGCGACAAGGTGGTGGGTTTCGGGAATCATATACAAGTACAGAACTTGCGCTCGCTGAATAGCGTCGACTCCTACCCTATCTGCATCAACGACAGTATGATAAACGTCATGAAGAATGTGGAAGGGGTGAGCCATGTACAACGTTTCTCGCTCACCAAGGGTATTCTAAAGACCGATGACGACTTTTTGGGGGTTGCACTCAAGGGCATAGGACCGGAATACGACCTAAGATACCTAAAAGAGAATATGGTGGAAGGCAGCATTCCCAAGTTCAGTGACAAAGAAAGCAGCAACAAAATCCTGCTCTCGAAACTCATGGCCGACAAGCTGAAGGTGAAAGCAGGAGACCGCATCTTTGCCTACTTCATAGGCGAGGATGACGTACGCACCAGACGGTTTACCATCGAGGGCATCTACCAGACGAATATGACGCGGTTCGACGAGCTGATATGCTATACCGATCTCTATACGACAAGCAGACTCAACGGATGGTTCAACGAGCAATGCTCAGGAGCCGAACTGCAAGTCAAGGACTTCGACCACCTGGACGAGACCTACGAGCGTATAATAGATAAGGTGAACCGAACTATGGATCACTATAGTGGGGTCTACTCGTCGCAGACTATCTATGAAGCCTATCCCCAGATATTTACCTGGCTGGAGCTACTGGACATCAACGTGTGGATTATTCTCGGGTTGATGATCTGTTTGGCGGGCATCACCATGATTAGCGGACTGCTCATCATCATCCTGGAACGCACATCGATGATTGGTGTATTAAAGGCCTTAGGCTCACGCAACAAGACCATCCGCCACACCTTCCTATGGTTCTCGGCCTTCATCATCAGTCGCGGACTGCTTGTTGGCGACATGCTGGGCATAGGACTTGTGCTGCTGCAGCAACAGACGGGAATTGTGAGCCTCGACCCGCAGACTTACTATGTCAACAAAGCTCCTATGGAACTTAACATACCCCTTATCGTGCTGCTCAACGTAGTTACTCTTTTAGTCAGTATTTCTGTTCTAATTATCCCTAGTTTCTTCATTTCGCACATTCATCCCGCAAAATCTATGCGCTACGAGTAAAAAATTGCACAGAAAATTTGCGAATGTGCAAAAAACAACGTACCTTTGCACAAAATTTCAAAAAATGTGCAATGGATACAGCATCATGCTTTAATAAATACATTCAAAAAGCCATTGTTGAGAATTGGGATCATGATGCCTTGACGGACTATCAAGGCGTTACCCTGCAGTTCCACGATGTAGCAAGAAAAATTGAGAAACTACATATTCTGTTTGAGAACGCAGGAGTAAACCAAGGTGACAAGATTGCCATCTGTGGACGTAATTCCGCACATTGGGCTGTTACCTTCCTGGCCACCCTCACCTATGGTGCCGTGGCAGTACCCATACTCCATGAGTTCAATGCCGAACAGATACATAACATCGTCAATCACTCGGAATCAAAGCTGCTCTTCGTAGGCGACTTCATTGTCAAGACTATCAATGCTGACGAAATGCCCGCCTTGGAGGGTATCATCAACCTGCCAGACTTTTCACTTTTTCTATCACGTTCAGAGAAGCTGACCTATGCCCGAGAGCACTTGAACATGATGTTCGGCAACAAATATCCCATGGCTTTCCGCGCCAACCACGTCAACTATCATGTAGACTCACCTGAGGAGCTGGCACTCATCAACTACACCAGCGGCACAACAGGATTCTCAAAGGGCGTCATGCTGCCATACAGAGCCATCTGGGGCAACCTCGACTTCTGTATGCGCCGCCTGCCCGTGAAGCCTCAAGACAATATGCTGAGTATACTGCCAATGGCTCACATGTACGGCATGAGCATTGAATTCATCTATGGATTCTGCCGTGGTTGCCACCTATATTTCTTGACTCGCCTACCGTCACCAGCCATCATAGCCGAGGCTTTTGCCACAGTAAAGCCTGCTATCGTCATTGCCGTACCGTTGGTGGTGGAGAAGATTATCCGCAAACGGGTGTTCCCCAAGATACAAAACAACCGTATGCGCCTGCTGCTGCAGATGCCTGTGGTTTCGAAGAAGGTAAAGGAGAAAATCTGCGAGCAGGTGTATGCTGCCTTCGGAGGGAAAGCCTACGAAGTGATCGTGGGCGGAGCTGCCCTAAGCCGCGAGGTAGAGCAATTCCTGATTAGTATCAACTTCCCTATAACGGTGGGCTATGGTGCCACAGAATGCGCTCCGTTGATCAGCTATAGCGACTACAAGGACTTTGTGCCTGCCTCATGCGGCACACCAGTTGACCACATGGAAGCGCGTATCGCATCTTCCGATCCGGCCAACATTCCCGGAGAGATACTGGCACGAGGCACGAACGTCATGTTGGGATACTACAAGAATCCGGAAGCTACCAGTCAGGCACTCGACAAGGATGGCTGGTACCATACGGGCGATTTAGGCACCATGAGCGCCGACGGACATATATTCATACTCGGACGCATCAAGAACATGCTGCTGAGTGCCAACGGACAGAATATCTATCCTGAGGAGATAGAAGACCAGCTGAACTCCATGCCTATGATCAGCGAAAGCCTCGTCGTACAACGGGACAATAAGCTGGTGGCACTCGTATACCCCGACAAGGACGAGGTAATGGACTTCTCGGAAGAGGAACTGAAGGCTATCATGGACCAGAACCGCAAAGAGCTGAACCAACGGTTGCCTAACTACAGCCGTATTGCCGAGATACAACTTCAAAAAGAGGAGTTTGCCAAAACTCCCAAAAAGAGTATAAAACGCTATCTATACCAATAATCCTATGGGACAAATCGAAAGAATACCAAGCTTTAACGAGCTGTTAGAGAAATCCATCATCAGCAACTGGGATTTCGATGCGTTGACTGATTTCAAGGGACAGACATTGCAGTTCCATGATGTAGCAAGAAAAATAGAGAAACTGCACATCTTGTTTGAGAACTCTGGTGTGGTCAAGGGCGACAAGATAGCCCTCTGCGGGCGCAACTCCAGCCAATGGGCTGTGGCTTTCATTGCCACGCTTACCTATGGTGCCGTTGCCGTACCCATTCTCCATGAATTCAATGCCGAGCAGATTCACAACATCGTCAATCACTCGGAGTCTAAGCTGCTCTTCGTGGGTGACCATGTGGCCACCATCATCGACCCGCAGCAGATGCCCGGATTGGAGGGTATCATCAACAATCCTGACTACTCGCTCATGGTCAGCCGCACAGACAAACTTACCTATGCCCGTGAACACCTTAACGAGCTTTACGGCAAGAAGTTTCCCAAATACTTCCGTAAGGAGCACGTCTGTTATTACAAGGAGCAGTCGCCCGACGAGTTGGCGCTCATCAACTACACCTCGGGCACCACAGGATTCTCCAAGGGCGTAATGATTCCCTATCGCGCATTGTGGTCGAACTACGACTTCGCATGCAGCGTTTTGGGCAACATCATCCATCAAGGCGACCGTGTTATCTCCATGCTCCCCATGGCTCATATGTATGGCATGGCCTTTGAGTTTATCTTCGAATTCCTTCATGGCTGCCATGTCTACTACCTCAACCGCGTTCCCTCTCCTGCCATCATTGCTCAGGCTCTGGCAGAGATTAAACCTATCATCGTCATCGCCGTTCCTCTGATTATAGAGAAAATCATCCGCAAGAAGGTGTTCCCCAAGATACAGAACAACCGCATGCGTCTGCTATTGCAGATGCCCGTCATTTCGAAGAAAGTGCGCGAGATGATATGCCAAGAGGTGCTGAAGGCTTTCGGCGGCCAAATGTACGAGGTCATCATCGGTGGTGCTGCCTTGAACCAGGAAGTGGAGCAATTCCTAAAGCGCATCAACTTCCCTTATACGGTAGGCTATGGTGCAACCGAGTGCGCTCCCATCATCTGCTATGCTGACTGGCAGAGCTTTGCCCCAGGTTCATGCGGACGGGCAGCCAAACACATGGAAGTAAAGATTGACTCCCGCGACCCGCAGAATATTCCCGGAGAGATTCTTGCCAAAGGTCCCAATGTAATGCTCGGCTACTACAAGAATCCTGAGGCTACAGCAGAAACCATTGACAATGACGGGTGGTACCATACGGGCGACCTCGGCACCATGGATGCCTACGGCAATGTCTACATCAATGGACGAAGCAAGAATATGCTCCTCGGGCCTAACGGCCAGAACATCTATCCCGAGGAAATTGAGGACAAGCTCAATTCCATGACTCTGGTGGTAGAGAGCATCGTAGTAGAGCGCGACAACAAACTGGTTGCTCTGGTGTATCCCGATCTGGAAGAAGCCAAGAACCTTGGCTTGGGCAAAGAGGATATTGCCAACATCATGGAACAAAACCGCAATGGCCTGAACCAGATGCTTCCTGCCTACGAGAAGATTACTGAAATTGAAATCCGCGAGGAAGAGTTTGAGAAAACGCCCAAACGTTCCATCAAACGCTACTTATACACATAAAGCAAAAGAAGGATAGTTCATTCCGACATACGCCAAAAGGCGGATAGTTCAATCAAACATACAAGAAAAGGAGGGAATTCCCTCCTTTTCTTTTTTCTCTACACTTTTTATTCTACTTCCATGTAGCCCCTTCGCGCATGACGAACGTAATGTTCGATTTCTTAGGCAACGAAGGCCTTTTCCATTCTCCACCTAACACTTGGATAGTGACAGGCTGTTTACCTTTGACCTGCGCAGCCTCTATTGCCTGTTCCATCGTCATGAAATCACCACGACCTTGACGGTCAACAGTAATGTCTGCATCACAACGGTATTTCTTCAGTAATGGAATCTCCTCACAAAGGGCATCGGCCAACAAGCGAGCCACGACATGGGCACCATAGATATTGTAGTGTGTATTGTCCTGACGGCCATCAGGCACGCTGGGTTCTTCACCTGGCCTATACCACATATGCAGCTTCTTAGAGGCCTCGGTACCCAATCCCTGTTCAAGGTCATGGGTAAGCTGGTTGGCATCAACGAAGTGAACGTTCATTCTATCGGCTACATCACGCGGGGCAATACGGTAGAGACCATGCGTATCGATGAGCGAATCTCCCTCCACCATCTTCACCCCATCCTTATAGGTGGTAGTGCGCAGCTTCTCGTCGTCATCATTCTCAGGTACACTCATAAAGAAGTTACGACGCACCACACAGTTCATCAGCACAGGGATTCCCCCATGCTCACGTGTCTCACGGACATAGCGGGCCAGCATATAATCGAAGGTTGAGCCTGGATCAGTATGGCGATCGGCTTTGGGTTTCTCGTCGTTGTGACCAAACTGAATAATGACATAGTCTCCCGGCTTCATCTTCTCGATTACCTTTGTCCAGCGCCCTTCATTGAAAAAGCTCAGAGAAGAGCGTCCGTTGACGGCATGGTTGTCAACACGGATGTTATCGTCGAAGAAGCATTGGAGCGCCATTCCCCATCCACGCTCCTGCTTACCCCCCGAGATATCCTTGTTGGCAGCTGTGGAGTCGCCGATAATGAAAATGGTAGTCTTCTTCTCGTCGTTGGCGGCAGAGAACAATAGCAGAAAGGCCAAAAGATATAGGGGAAACAACACGTTTCCCCTTAATTGCTGATTCCACTTCTTTTCCATATATGATTAACCTTTAACCTTCTTCACCAACTCTTCTGGTGTAAGCAACTGCTGCTCGCCCGTCTCCATGTTTTTGAGCGTAAAGCAGCCCTGGCTTATCTCATTCTCGCCAGCAAGGGCAACAAAGGGAATCTGCTTGGCGTTGGCGTAAGCCATCTGCTTCTTCATCTTCGCGGCATCAGGAAACATCTCAGTACGGATGCCTGCCTGACGGGCCTTGGCTACTGTCGGCAGACAATAGGCCGTCTCTTTGTCGCCAAAATTAATAAACAGCAACTGGGTGCCAACTTGTGCATCCTTGGGATAGGCGTCGAGGGCATTGAGCACGTCGTAGATACGATCAACACCAAACGAAATGCCGACACCCGAGATACCAGGCATACCAAAGATACCAGTAAGGTTATCGTAGCGTCCACCGCCCGTAATGCTACCTATCTGTACATCAAGTGCCTTCACCTCAAAGATGGCACCAGTATAATAGTTCAGTCCGCGAGCCAGCGTAAGATCGAGCTGTAGCTCGTTATTGAGGGTAGTTGAGCCACCACTACACAACGAGCCAAGAATGGTGCGACATTCCTCCACGCCCTTCAAACCAGTCTCACTACCCTTCAGCACCTCAGCAATCGTGTTGAGTTTTTCCTCATTTGTGCCTTCGAGCAAGATGATGGGTTGCAGCTTGGCAATCTGATCATCGGTAAGCCCGTCCTCGCGCAGCTCGGCATTGACGTTGTCGATACCAATCTTGTCGAGCTTGTCAATGGCAACAGTAATGTCCACTATCTTATCGGCAGCACCGATGACCTCGGCAATGCCAGAGAGAATCTTGCGGTTGTTGATCTTGATCTGTACACGGACGCCAAAGCGTGTAAACACGGTGTCGATAATCTGCATCAGCTCCACCTCGTTGAGCAGGGAGTCGGAACCGACAATGTCGCCATCGAACTGCCAGAACTCGCGATAGCGTCCCTTCTGCGGACGGTCGGCACGCCATACTGGCTGCATCTGATATCGCTTGAACGGCAGTTGCAGTTCCTCGCGGTGCATCACCACATAGCGGGCGAACGGCACGGTAAGGTCGTAGCGCAGTCCTTTCTCACAGAGCTTGGCAGCCAGGTGCAGGCTATTGCGTTCCTGCAGTTCCTCATCGGAAACTTTCGTCAGGAAGTCTCCGCTGTTGAGAACTTTAAAAAGCAGCTTATCACCCTCCTCGCCATACTTACCCATGAGCGTTCCAAGAGTCTCCATGGCGGGTGTTTCTATCTGCTGGAAGCCATAGAGCTGGTACACCTGCTTGATAGTATCAAAGATATAGTTGCGTCGGGCCATCTCCTGAGGTCCGAAATCTCGTGTTCCTTTGGGAATACTTGGCTTTTGTGCCATTTGTCTTTTTACCTTTTTATAATCTTAGTTTTATTTTCTTACGATTGTCTGGTCACGGTCGGGGCCGATGCTGATGATGCAGATGGGCGTTTCAAGCTGTTCCTCCAGGAACTTGATGTAGTCCTTGAACTCCTTCGGGAACTGGTCTTCGCTGGTAAACTGCGTCATATCGGTCTTCCATCCCGGCAGCTCCTTGTAGACGGGCTCGATACCCTCCTCAATGTTATAGGGGAAATAGTCAATCTCCTGACCGTGCTGCTTGTAAGCCACACATGCCTTAATGGTGTCGAAACCGTCGAGCACGTCGCTCTTCATCATAATGAGTTTCGTCACACCGTTGACCATGATACTGTACTTCAGGGCTACGAGGTCAATCCAGCCACAACGGCGCTCACGGCCTGTAACGGCACCATACTCATGTCCGAGGTCACGAATCTTCTTGCCTGTCTCGTCAAACAGCTCGGTGGGGAAAGGTCCGGCACCAACGCGGGTGCAGTAAGCCTTCATGATACCGAATACGTCGCCAATCTTGTTGGGACCAATGCCGAGACCTGTGCAGGCTCCGGCGCAGATGGTGTTCGAAGAGGTAACGAACGGGTAAGAGCCGAAGTCAACGTCGAGCATCGTTCCCTGGGCACCCTCGCAGAGCACAGACTTGCCGCTCTTGAGAATATTGTTGATCTCGTGCTCAGAGTCGACGATGGGGAACTGGCGCAGATACTCAACACCTTCCAGCCACTTTTTCTCCACCTCGGTAATGTCGTACTCGAAATTGAGCGATTTCAGGATAGCCTCGTGACGAGCCTTGGCGGCAGCATACTTCTCAGGGAAGTTCTCGAGGATGTCGCCCACGCGCAGGCCATTGCGGCTCACCTTGTCGGTATAGGTCGGGCCAATGCCCTTTCCGGTGGTGCCCACCTTGTTCTTGCCCTTCTGTGCCTCATAGGCAGCATCGAGCACTCGGTGTGTGGGCATGATGAGGTGTGCCTTCTTCGAGATGTGCAGACGGTTTCTCAACTCATGGCCACTGGCCTCGAGTGCCTTGGCCTCGTCCATAAACAAGTCGGGAGCCAGCACCACGCCATTGCCGATGATATTCACCTTGCCGCCCTGGAAAATGCCTGAGGGGATGGAGCGCAGTACATACTTCTGCCCCTCAAACTCCAGCGTATGTCCCGCATTGGGACCACCCTGGAAACGGGCAACTACATCATACTTGGGGGTCAGCACATCGACCACCTTACCTTTACCTTCGTCGCCCCACTGCAATCCGAGCAGGACGTCAACTTTACCTTGATTCATTTTTCTTATCTGTTGTTTTCTTACTATTCTTCAAGCGGGTTATCCTTCCCTGACACGTAGAGCAGATTCCATATATATATAAGGTGAAGCCGTCTTTGCGAAAACGCTTCAGGCGAAGTTCATCGATAGCCTTCGTCACCTCTGGGGTCTTCACCTCGGTAACCTTGCCACACACGGTACATATCTGATGGCAATGACTCTCGCCATAAACCTCGTAACTCGTTGTCCCCTGAAAACGGTGACGTATCACCAGACGCAGCTCCATGAACAGGTTGAGCGTATTATACAGCGTGGCCCTGCTTACCGGGAACTTGTATTCCTTTGCCAGCTTCTCTCCCAATTCGTCCAGCGTGAAATGACCGTCTGTGCTATATACTGCATCCAATATCGCATAACGCTCAGGCGTCTTGCGATGATTGTTCATTTCCAGGTAACTGTCAAGAATCCGCTCTACAGCGGACTTCGCACTATCTTTCATCTGTAAAAGTCTTCATAAACCAGTGCAAAGTTACGAAAAAGTTTTGAGATTGAACGTTTGAGATTTGAGATTTATGCTGCTCCTTGTCCTTTTTTAACACTCAATTCCCAAATCCATCTCTTTCCTTAGTGCGAACCAATGTAGAGGAACACCATGCCGAGCAGCACCAAGGCCAGGTCGAAGGCTTTGGCTCGGAGGTTCTTTTCATGGAAGAACATGGCACCAAACAGGAAGCTGACCACCACAGAACCACGCCGCACCATCGACACGATACTAATCATGGCCGAAGGCAGCGACAGGGAATAAAAGTACAGGAAGTCGGCTGCAGACAGGAAAAGGCTTACGCCCACAATAGACCATGCCCAATGGAAGGGCGTCGTATCCTTGTGCTTTGGCCACCACAGCAGCATCAGCATGGCCAGCATCATGCCGCATTGGTAGATATTATACCACGACTGCACCAGCATACGGTCGAGCCCTACCCCGCCCTCGCTAACGGGCGCCATCAGGAACTTGTCGTACAGCCCGCTGATAGCCCCCAAGGCTGCAGCACCCACTACCATGTATATCCAATGGTCGTGCTTGAAGTCAATGCCCTCCTTCTTGCCGCTACGGCTCAGCATTAGAAACGAGGCCACGGCCAGCGCCACACCTATCCATTGCCACATATTGAGCCGCTCGCCAAACACCAGCAGCGCACCCACCAGCACCATCACAGGCCGTGTGGCATTGATAGGTCCGACAATGGTCAGGGGCAAGTGCTTCATGCCGAAATAGCCCAGCACCCACGACGACAGCACGATTACAGCTTTCAGCACTACATACTTATGCACCTCCCAGCCACCTGAGCCTACATGGAACACCGAACCGTCGAGCACGTTGCTCGTACCGCTCAGCACAATAAACGGAAGAAATATCAGCGACGAAAAAAGCGTATTGAGGAACAGCACGGGAATTACCGCATTCTCCTTCAAAGCCTGCTTCTTAAACGAATCATAGCAGCCTAACAATGCTGCCGACATAAATGCCAAAAGTAACCACATGGGGATTCTCTCTATTTATTAATAGGTAATGTCTTCAAGAAACAGAGCATGAGCCGGCATCGACTCACCTGCTTCTGTCCGTTTTTTTCCTTCTACAATCTTGCGGAAATCATCCAGCGACACTCGTCCACGACCCACGTCCACCAACGTTCCTACTACAGCACGCACCATATTTCTCAAGAAACGGTTGGCACGTATTTCAAAGTACCACGTAGTGGGACTTGTCTGCCTCCATTCTGCCACCGTCACCTTACAGAGCGTAGTCTTCACGTCAGCATGTGCCTTACAGAAAGCTCCAAAGTCATCATACTTCATTAGTAGTTTAGCCGCCTCATTCATCTTATTGAAATCCAACGGATAATGCAGTTCACATGAAGTAAAGCTTAGGAATGGATTCTTCTCTGTATGCAGGTAATATCGGTACATGCGGCTAGTTGCCGAAAAGCGCGCATGCAGGTCGTCGGCAACCCTCTCCACCTTCGAAACGGCGATGTCCCTCGGCAGCAGCTTGTTCAGCTTGTAGGTCAGTTGCTTACCGTCAATCTCCGTATCAAAGTCAAAGTGGGCCACCATCATCCGGGCATGCACTCCGGCATCGGTACGCCCCGCTCCTGTCACGATTATTTCACTCCGTAGCAAGAGCGACAATGCCCGTTGCAACTGTGCCTGCACCGAGTCACCATTGGGCTGAATCTGCCATCCGTGGTAGCGGCTACCATCGTAGCTGAATGTAACAAAATACCTCATTGCGGGTGCAAAGGTACAAAAAAAAACTGAGATAAGTTTGGATTCACCCATTTAGTTGCTTTCTCATCCTTCCTTCCCATTCACTTATTTCTATAATAGGATGAACGAGTAGATGACAAGCAACCTTAATCACAAAACATCAAGCCGTTGTTCATTGTTTTGAAATTCCATTACATTTGGATTACAGTAAAATACAACAGAATTTTTGCTCCGAGCAAACGGAAAGTTTACCCGGGGTAAAACGGCAGTTTACCCGGACTAAACTCCGACTTTACCCGGAGTAAACTTAAAAGGCGGTTTTATGGCAGTTTTTGAGAGATTTTGGCTCTCTTTTGTATTTCCGAAATTATTTTACAGATTTCACAAGCATAAACTCAAGGATGTTTAAGATTTGAAGAAAGCCATAGCTTCTTCCTGTGCTTTTCTTGCAAAGTCGCAGAAAAATGAGTACCTTTGCACCCATGATATTCTACTTTTCCGGCACAGGCAATACGCGATGGGCAGCAGAACAACTGGCTGTCGCCACACAAGAGAAGTTGCTCTTCATTCCCGAAGAGCTGAAAGGCGAGTGTACTTATACGTTGGCTGACAACGAGTGCATCGGGTTCTGCTTCCCCGTACACGGATGGCAACCGCCCCACATTGTGAGACAGTTCATCGACAAACTGCAGATAACCAATGCCCTCGGGCACTATGCCTACTCGGTATGCACCTGCGGCGACAGTATCGGACTGGCGATGGACATGCTGCAGCGGCAGCTCAAAGAGAAAGGCATTACGCTACAGAGCACCCTTTCGCTCATCATGCCCGAGAGCTATGTTTGCCTGCCTTTCATGTATACCGACACGCCGGAACGGGAGCATGAGAAGACGCAGCAGGCGGCCAAGGATCTGGAAGCCTTCTGCAATATTGTAAAAGGAAGAGAGACGATGGAGCAGCTGGTAAAGGGCGCTGCGCCTTGGCTGATGTCACACGTTATCGGCGGCTACTTCAACCGCTACATGATTACCGACCGGAAGTTCACCGTCGATGAGGACGTGTGCATCCATTGCGGCAAGTGCGCCGAAGTGTGCCCTACGGGCGACATTATGGTGACTGGCCAGCATGGCGATGAAGGCCGTAAGGCTCCCACCCCGGAATGGAAAAATGATAGCAGCTGCACTTGTTGTCTCAGCTGCTATCATCATTGTCCTGTCCACGCCATCAACTACGGAAGCATCACTCGTAAGCGCGGACAGTATTACTATGGTCACCGTTAGAACGGCAGGTCGTCAGAAGAGCCTTCTCCAGCAGCCTCAGGAGCCGGGGGGAACGGCGAGGCAGCATCGGCAGCAGGCTGCTGAGACGGGAACGGAGCGGCACCAGGAACGGGAGCACCAGCCACAGGGGGCACCTGTCCGCGGATGATGTTATAAGCACGGACATCATTGAACCAGCGTCCCTGATATTCATGGGCGTCGATATCGAACTGGACAGTCACGTCCTCGTTCATCTGGAGGTTAAACTGCTTGATGCGATCTTCGCCAAAGATGCGGAAGACGCAGCGCTTGGGATACTGTCCAGGAACCTCAATCACATAATCCTGCGACATCCACGAGTTGCCGGTACGGGCCGATACGCCACTCGACGGTGGCAATACTGCAATAATTCTACCTGTTAAATCCATATTATTTAATGTATTAAATTGTTATTTGTGCGTTTTGCGACCGCGAAAGTACAAAAAATTGTTGGAAAGGCATAATTTTTTGGTATAAATTTTCCTAATGTCGAAGAAATTCACTAATTTTGTGGTCGCAAAATAAGAAACTAAAAACAAAAGAAATATTATGAGGTTTACAGTATCAAGCACAGCATTGAGCAGCAAGCTCTCTGCGCTCTCGAGAGTTATCAACAGTAAGAACGCCTTGCCCATCCTCGGCGATTTCGTCTTCGACATCAAAGGACAGACCTTGCAGCTCACGGCATCGGACAGCGAAAACACGATGAACACCACCGTCGAACTGACAGAAAGTGACGGTGAGGGACGTTTCGCCATCAACAGCCACAACCTGCTCGAAGCCGTCAAGGGATTCTCTGAGCAGCCCATCACCTTCGATGCCGACATGGCTACGAACCTGGTGAAGATCAGCTACCAGAACGGACTGTTCTCGCTGCCCATCGACAATGCCGACGAGTTCCCCGTAGCCCAGACGGTAAGCGACAGCGCATCAACCATCGTCATCAGCAACCAGCTGCTGAACGAGAACATCAACCGCTCCATCTTCGCCACCGCACAGGACGAGCTGCGCCCCGTGATGAACGGTATCTATTTCGACCTTACCCCCGACTGCCTCGCCATCGTGGCCTCCGACGGTCATAAGCTGGTGCGCAACAAGATATTCACCATCACCAGCGACCAGCCCGCGTCCTTCATACTGCCCAAGAAACCGGCTGCGCTGCTGAAGAACATCTTAGGCAAGGACGGCGGCGACGTCATCATACGCTTCGACGAGCGCAATGCCGAGATCAACTACGGCGACGGTACCGTCCAGTGCCGACTCATCGAGGGACGCTATCCCAACTATAACTCCGTGATTCCGCAGAACAACCCCAACGAGCTGCGCATCGACCGCAACGGACTGCTGGCTGCCCTGCGCCGCGTACAGCCCTTTGCCAACGACTCGAGCAACCTTATCCGCTTCCATGTGGAAGGCAGCACGCTACAGCTCGACGCTGAGGACTATGACTTCTCGAAGACAGCCACCGAGCGCATGTCGTGCGACTACAACGGTCAGCCCATGAGCATCGGATTCAAAGGCTCTTCATTCATCGAGATACTCGGCAACTTCGACTGCTCCGAGGTAATTATTAAGTTGGCTGATCCCAGCCGTGCTGGTCTGGTGTTGCCCTCAGAACAGCCTGAGAACCAGGATGTGCTGATGCTGATGATGCCAATGCTGATTAATGATTAGGGAAGTTAAAGAATGAAACTGAACTTGAAGAAGCCGCTGGTCATCTTCGACTTAGAGACCACAGGACTTGACCTGGTGAAAGACCGGGTGATACAATTATCATATATTAAGGTGTATCCCGACGGACGGGAGGAACGAGGCAACGAGCTGATCAACCCCGAATGCCACATCGAACCCATCATCACCCAACTGACGGGCATCTCCGACGACGACGTGAAGGACAAACCCACCTTCAAGCAGTTGGGCGCCAAGCTCAATGAGGTGTTCCTGGGCAGCGACATCGCCGGTTTCAACTCCAACCACTTCGACGTGCCCCTGCTGGCCGAGGAGTTCCTGAGGGCTGGTATCGACTTCGATTTCTCGAAATGCCGACTGATTGACGCGCAGACCATCTTCCACAAGATGGAGCGCCGCAACCTGGCTGCCGCATACAAGTTCTACTGCGGTCGCAAGATGGAGGACGACTTCGAAGCCCACCGCGCCGACCAGGATACGGAAGCCACCTACCGCGTGCTGATGGGCGAGCTCGACAAATACGCCCCAGGTGCCAACGAAGATCCTGAGAAGGTGCTGGAGAACGATATGGACGTGCTGGCCGAGTTCTCGAAGCAGAACGACAACGTCGACTTTGCCGGGCGCATCGTCTGGGCAGAGGTGAACGGCGTCAAGACCGAGGTGTTTAACTTCGGCAAGCACAAGGGTAAACCCGTCAGCGATGTGCTGCGCTTCGACCCCGGCTACTACGGATGGATTCTCAACGGCGACTTCACCTACAACACCAAGCAGGTGCTGACACGCATCAGACTGCGCGAGTCGCAGGCACAACGCTAAATGGATAATAAGATAGTGAATATAGGGAGATGTAGGAAGATAAAGGTATTGTCTTTTATCTTCCTCTGTCTTCTTTTCTCTTCTTCTTTGCACGCCCAGGAGCTTCAGGCCAAGATTACCATCAACCGGTCGAAGGTACAGGGAACGGATGCTTCGGTATTCGAGAACCTGCAGCAGACGCTAGAGCAATTCGTCAATGAACGGCAATGGACCGACCTGCAGTTTCAACAGAACGAGCGCATCGTCTGCAACTTCAACATCACCGTCGACAAGTACGTGCAGGCTGAGAATCGCTTTGAGTGTACCGCCCTGATACAGGCTAACCGACCAGTCTACAACTCCGCCTACACCACCACTATCTACAACAACACCGACAAGGAGTTCCAGTTTACCTTTGCCCAGTTCGACCAGCTGAACTACAATGACGAGACCGTCGACAACCAGCTGACCGCACTCTTTGCCTACTACGCCTACCTCATCATCGGCATTGACCTTGACACCTTTGCCCCGATGGGCGGAACCGATATCCTGCAACGGTGTATGTATCTGGTAAACAGTGCCCAAGACCTGGGATTCCCCGGATGGAAATCGTTTGAAGACTCCCGCAACCGCTTTGCCATCATCAACGACTATCTGGACGAGAGCATGAAGCCCTTCCGCCAGCTGCAGTACGACTATTACCGCAAGGGACTTGACGAGATGGCCAATAACGTGGAGCGCGGACGTACTGAGGTAACCACCGCCATAGAAAACAACCTGAAGAAAGCCCATGAGGACAAGCCGCTCTCTCTGCTGCCGCAAATATGGACAGACTACAAGAAGGACGAGTTGGCTAATATATATAAAGGTAAGGGTACACAGAAGGAGAAGGAGTCGGTCTACGACATCCTCTTCGGTATCAACGCCTCGCAGAACAACTCGTGGGAGAAAATCAAGCAATAATTGAGAGATTATGCTTAAACAGCTATACATCAAGAACTTTACACTCATTGACACACTCGACATCCAATTACACCCGGGATTCTCGGTCATTACCGGAGAAACGGGTGCGGGAAAGAGCATCATCCTCGGAGCCATTGGGCTGCTGTTAGGTCAGCGTGCCGACTCCAAGACCATCAAGCAAGGTACCGACAAGTGTACGATAGAAGCCCACTTCGACCTGTCACGCTACGACATGAGATTCTTCTTCGACGACAACGACATTGAGTTCGATGCCGACGACACCATCATACGCCGTGAGCTACTGGCATCGGGCAAGAGCCGGGCTTTCATCAACGACACCCCTGTAGCGCTCAACCTGCTCAAGGAACTGGGCGAACAATTGGTGGACATTCACTCGCAGCACAAGAACCTGCTGCTGGGACAGCAAAACTTCCAGATAGACGTGGTTGACATCATAGCCAATGACGAAAAGGAAAGGCTGGCCTACAGACAGGCGTATACCGAGTACCATAAGGCCTGCAAACATCTGGAGAAGCTAAAGTATGACATAGAGCAGAACCGCCAGAACATAGACTTTCTGCAATTCCAGTACAACGAGCTGTCCACCGCCCGCCTGACGGACGGCGAGCAAGAGGAGCTGGAACAGAAGAGCGAGACAATGACCCATGCCGAAGACATCAAGAGCGCCCTCTATGAGGCAGACAATGCGCTATCGGCAGAGGATACCGGAATTGTCGGTTCGCTTCATTCGGCACTTAACGCCCTAAAGGGTATTGAGCGGGTATTCCCCGATGCTACAGAACTGGCTGAGCGTATGGACTCGGCCTATATCGAACTGAAGGATATTGCCCAAGAGGTAAGCAGCAACTTGGAGCATGTTGACTTTGACCCCGCAGAACTGGACGCTATCAATGAGCGACTCGACCGCATCTACGACCTGCAGAAGAAATACCAAGCCGACAGCATCACCGGACTGCTGGCCATACAGGAGAAACTCGGACAGCAACTCGCCAACATCGAAAACAGCGGCGATGCCATCGAGGAACTTCAGGCCAAATGCGAGCAGCTGAAAGGCGACTGTCAGAAAAAGGCCGACACTCTGACCATGCTGCGCACCAAGGCTGCCCGCAAGATTGAAAAGGACATGCAGGAACGACTCGTGCCCTTAGGTATGCCCAACGTCAGGTTCTCTATCATGGTGGAGCAGACGGAATTGGGACGCAACGGACAGGACAAGGTACAGTTCCTGTTCTCGGCTAACACCTCCACCCCACTCCAGCCTGTTTCGCAGGTAGCATCAGGCGGTGAGATAGCCCGTGTGATGCTATCGCTGAAGGCCATGATTAGTGGAGCCGTCAAATTGCCCACCATCATTTTCGACGAGATAGACACGGGAGTTAGCGGACGCGTAGCCGAGCAGATGGCCAAGATGATGCAGGAGATGGGACTAGCCGACCGTCAGGTCATCAGCATCACCCACCTGCCGCAGATTGCCGCCCTCGGCACCAGCCACTACAAGGTGACTAAGGAGGAAACCGCTCTCGGCACTATTAGCACCATGACCGAACTCTCGGCCGACGAGCGCATTACTGAGATTGCCCAGATGCTCAGCGGCAGCGACGTAACGGCTGCTGCCATACAAAACGCAAAAGAACTGTTGAGCGCTTCGCGCTAAAAACAAAGAATATAGAAGGAACAACTATGAACGTAAAAACAACAAATAAATCAGCCAGAGGACTGCGTAGGGTCTTTATATTGATTATTATTTCCTTATACTTTGGCCCCGCAGGGGCGCAGTCGTGGACGAAGAAGGCTGCAAAGTCGGTTTTCACACTCAAGACGTTTGGTGCCGACGGCACCCTCATTGGTAGTTCAGGAGGTTTCTTTGTCGGCGAACAGGGTGAGGCTGTCAGCAGCTTTACTCCTTTCAAAGGGGCCTCGTCGGCCATCGTTATCGATGCTCAAGGCAAGGAGATGCCCGTTGCCTGTATGCTGGGAGCCAACGACACCTACGACGTAGCGAAGTTCCGCGTGACGGCCAAGAAAACCATACCCCTCACCATCGCCCCGCAGCAGGCTGCAGAGGGGGCAAGGGTATGGCTGCTGCCCTTCCGTGAAAACACTACGCTGCCACAGGGAACGGTCAGAAGCGCCGAGACCTTCCGCGAATACTACGCCTACTATACCGTGGCCATGAAAATGCCTGAGGGAACAACCAGTTGTCCGCTAATGAACGAGGCCGGAGAAGTAATAGGACTCATGCAGCAGCCCTACAAGCAGAACGACACGCTAAGTTATGCGGTGAGCGCCCTGTTTGCCGATTCGCTTGCCATCAATGGTCTGAGTATCAACGACCCCACCCTGCGCAGCACGATGATTAAGAAAGACCTGCCGGCAACACCCGACCAGGCGGCGCTGACACTCTACCTGGCACAGTCTTCGCTCGACTCGACAGCCTACGTACAGCTGCTCGAGGATTTCATCACAAAATTCCCCGGCGCTCCTGACGGCTATACCTACAGGGCACAGATAGAGGCAAGCAACAAGATGTTCGACGCAGCCTCGCGGGATATGGAACAGGCCATCAAAGTGGCCGACAAGAAAGACGAGGCCCACTATAATTACTCGAAGCTCATTTACCAGAAAGAAATATACATGAGTCAAGTGCCCTACGAGGGGTGGTCGCTTGACAAAGCCCTGGAGGAAGCCCAAGCTGCCGAGAAGCTGAACCCGTTGGCCATCTACCGCCAGCATCAGGCCATCATCCTCTATGCACAGAAGAAGTTTACAGAGGCTGACAATATCTATCAGACGCTATACAATACAGAGATGCGCAGCGCGGGACTTTTCTTTGAGGGGTCACGCTGCAAAGCCATGCTCAACGACACCACCGCCCAGATAGCCCTGCTTGACAGCTGCATGTCTATGTTCTCCAAGCCCTACCTAAAGGAGGCTGCCCCCTACTTAATGAGCAGGGCACAGACGTTGATGGATGCCAAGCGCTACCGTGATGCCACCAACGACCTGAACGACTACGAGAAACTGATGCAGGCTACCGTCAACGCCAACTTCTACTATCTGCGTTTCCAGGCAGAGATGGGCGGAAGACTCTTTCAGCAGGCACTTAACGACATAAACCGCGCCATCGAAATGGAACCGCAATATGATCTCTACTATGCTGAGAAGGCTTCGTTACAAGTACGCGTAGGACTTTACGACGAGGCGATCGAGACAGCCAACGAGTGTATACGCGTAGCTCCCGACCATAGCGACGGCTATCTCTTCCTCGGAATTGCACAATGTCTGAAGGGAGAGAAAACGGAGGGTGTAAAAAACCTGCGGAAGGCCAAGGAGTTGGGCGATTCGCAGGCTGATAGTCTGATTGAGAAATACTCTAAATAATTAGAACGGTAGCGGTCCGTCGTCAGGCTGAGGTATTGGTTCACCATTAAAGGCATCGGTACTGCCAGGGATGAATGATGACGCACCATCGATAGCCGAGCCACGAATCTCGCCACCAGCATCATTATTCCCATTCTTATTACTCCTGAAATTCTTTTCCTCAGGGTTTTCGAAACGAGTATATTCGCCACGGAAGGTCAAGAGTACATCACCCGTAGCACCCTTACGGTGCTTAGCAATAATAATCTGAGCCTTACCGTGCAGGTCTTGTCCATTGTCGTCCTGATAGATATGATAGTATTCCGGACGGTGAACGAAGAGCACCATATCGGCATCCTGCTCAATAGCACCCGACTCACGAAGGTCGCTGAGCTGAGGTCGCTTACCTTCCAAACCTTCACGACTTTCCACGCCACGGTTCAGCTGCGATAGTGCCAGGATGGGGATGTTCAACTCCTTAGCCAATCCTTTCAGCGAACGCGAGATAGTCGACACCTCTTCCTGTCGCGAAGAGAACCTCATGCCGTTGGCATTCATTAACTGCAGATAGTCAATCATAATAATCTTCACACCATGCTCACGTACTAAGCGACGGGCTTTGGTACGAAGTTCAAAGACAGAGAGTCCTGGCGTGTCGTCTACATATAACGGAGCGCCATAAAGGCCGTTGATTCGTTTATCCAAACGATCCCATTCATCGGGCGACAACTGACCACTCTGCAGATGCGAACCCTGGATCTCACAGACATTCGATATGAGGCGGTTCACCAATTGTACATTCGACATTTCCAACGAGAAGAAGGCAATCGGCTCCTTAAAGTCGGCAGCTATATTCTTGGCCAGCGACAAAGCGAACGATGTCTTACCCATAGCTGGTCGTCCGGCAATGATTACCAAGTCGGAAGCTTGCCATCCGCTAGTAAATTCGTCCAGCTGATGATAACCCGTAGGCACACCCGTGAGTCCGTCCTTGTTGGCAGCCGCCTTGGTAATGACCTCGACGGCGTTCTTGATAACCGGGTCTACTTGCGTATAGTCCTTCTTCATGTTCTTCTGCGACAACTCGAACAATGCACCCTCGGCATGCTGCATAAGGTCGTCCACATCGATAGTCTCGTCAAAGGCCTTGGTCTCTACATCGCTTGCAAATTGGATGAGCTGTCGAGCCAGGAACTTCTGGGCAATGATGTTGGCATGGTATTCGATATTGGCCGAAGACGCTACACGTCCCGACAACTCAGCAATGTAGACGGGACCACCAACATCGTCCAATGTACCCGACTTCGAAAGCTGGTCGGTAACTGTGACAATGTCGACGGGTTTCTCAGCCATCGCCAGATCACGTATGGCGGCATACACCTTCTGGTTACGCGGCTCATAAAAGCTCTCCGGATAAAGAATCTCACACACTACCGAGTAAGCGTCCTTGTCAATCATCAAGGCACCAAGCACGGTCTTCTCTACATCGAGTGCCTGCGGTTGCAAATGACCGTAGGTATTGTCAACTGGTTGTTGAGTGCGCCGCTGTCTGCGACCGTTAGTATTATTGTTTTCAGGCATGGTAACTTTGTTTGGGGCTGCAAAGATAAGCAAAAAGGAGCGCAAAACAAAGAAAACGCAGAGGTTGCAAATGTTAATCTTTCCAAACAGCGCGCTACCAACAATTCATATTCCGCCATTTTTCGTAACTTTGTACCATGATAACATTTCCGATAGCAAAAATCAATTTAGGATTGAACGTCGTAGAACGCCGCCCCGATGGTTATCATAACCTTGAAACGGTGTTCTATCCTGTACATATCACCGATGCCCTTGAACTGACAATGATGAACACAAAGTTCCCCTCAAACGTGGACTGTGACATCAATGTGATGAACATTAAGACGAAAGGCGACGAACAACTCCAGTCTGTGATGTCGCTCTGCTCTACTGATAATCTCGTAGTACGTGCTTACCAACTGCTGAAGCAGGACTTTTCGCAAATGCCCCGCGTGCATGCCCATCTCTGGAAAGGAATACCCACACAGGCTGGCATGGGCGGTGGTTCCAGCGACTGCGCCTATACCATCCGACTGCTGAATGAGATGTTCACGCTTGGTCTTTCCGAACAACAAATGATGAACTACGCGGCCCGTTTGGGGGCCGACTGCGCCTTTTTTATCCTGAGCCGTCCTGCCTATGCCGAAGGAATCGGTGAGAAGCTGCAGCCCATAAGTCTCGATCTCAGTAATTATTATATAGGTGTAGTGCGCCCCGACATACCTGTCTCCACAAAAGAAGCTTTCTCGCTCATCAAGCCCCAACGTCCACCAAAATGCTGTCGCGACGTGGTAATGCAACCCGTGGAGACTTGGAGAGATGAGCTAACCAACGATTTCGAGAAGAGTGTATTCGCTCTCTATCCAGAAATAGAAGCTATCAAGCAACAACTCTACGACCTTGAGGCTGTCTATGCCGCCATGTCAGGTAGCGGTTCCTCTGTTTTCGGGATCTTCCGCAATGAGATAGAGATTAAGGAGCACTTCCCCAAAGAAATGTTCACATATTTTGCCCCAATGAAAAAGTGAATTTTATGACACATAACAATTATAAACGACAACTATGACAATGAAAAGAATCCTTTTCTCTGCATTAGTCCTGCTAACGGCAGGATGGAGCGCAGCTGCCACCACCAACGAGGATGGCAGCCAGCTGTGGTTACGACTCGACCAAGTTAACACTACAGCAAAGATAACTGGTGTCAAGGGTACGGCCATGACCGAGTTACAAACTTACTGGCAGGGAGGTCCTGTAGTGCTGAAACAGCAGAAAGGTCAAACCAAGGACAGTTACACCATCAAGACTCAAGGCGGAAAAACGGTGGTAACGGCAGCCAATAATGCCGGACTGCTCTACGGTGCCTATCACTTGCTACGCCTACAACAGACAGGACAATCTTGTGCCTCACTCAATATCAGCGAGACACCCTTCTATGACCTGCGTATTCTAAACCACTGGGATAATCCAAACGGCACTTGCGAACGTGGATTCGCAGGAAAGAGCATATTCTTGAATCCCGATCCTGAACGTATAAAGATCTACGGACGAGCTAATGCATCTGTAGGCATCAACGGAACGGTTCTCAACAATGTGAATGCCAGCCCCCAGGCTCTGTCGACCGAGAGTCTGCAAAATGCCAAGACCATAGCCGACCAACTGCGACCCTATGGAATCCGAGTTTACCTGTCCATCAATTTTGCTTCGCCCATCAGGTTAGGCGGACTGAAAACTGCAGATCCGCTTGATGCCGATGTCATCAGCTGGTGGAAAAATAAAGTAAGTGAAATCTACCGTATTATTCCCGACTTTGGCGGATTCCTTGTTAAGGCCAACTCGGAGGGTGAGCCTGGTCCGCAGGACTTTGGTCGAACCCATGCCGATGGTGCAAATATGCTGGCTAAGGTGCTGAAGCCACATCATGGTATAGTAATGTGGCGTGCTTTCGTTTACAAACCACAGAGTAGCGATCGTGCCAATCAAGCCAGTCTGGAGTTCATGCCTCTCGATGGCCTGTTTGCCGACAATGTTATCATACAGATTAAGAACGGCCCTGTAGACTTTCAACCACGTGAGCCTTACAGTCCGCTATTCACCTCTGTTCAAAAAACACAGACCATGGTGGAATTCCAGCTGACACAGGAGTATCTTGGTGCCGCCAACCATCTGGTCTATCTCGCTCCACTATGGCAGGAGTTCTTCTCGTTTGTAAAACCTGCCAGTTTGAAAGCCATGGCTGGTGTAGCCAATATCGGTGACGATACAAACTGGTGTGGTCACCACTTCGCACAAGCCAACTGGTATGCTTTCGGACGAACAGCCTGGAATCCCAATCTGACGCCAAAAGAGATTGCAGAAGAGTGGATTACACAAACCTTTACCAATAATCCACAGTTTCTTGCTACTGTAACACAACTTATGCTCGACTCCCGTGAAGCCGCCGTCAACTACATGATGCCGCTTGGACTTCATCATATCTTTGCAGGAAACCACCATTATGGTCCCGAGCCCTGGTACAGTCCCCGTGGCGTTAGAGTCGATTGGACGCCACCCTACTATCACAAGGCAGACAGCATTGGACTTGGTTTCAATCGCACTCTGACAGGCTCTGCCAATGTGAAACAGTATCCTGAAGAGCTCTGCCGTCTCTACAACGATATCAATACATGCCCAGAAAACCTGTTGACATGGTTTCACCACGTACCCTGGAACCACAAGATGAAGAGTGGACGCATATTCTGGGACGAGCTCTGCCACAAGTATGATGACGGTGTTCATCAAGCGCGTCATTTCCTTGCACTTTGGGATGCCATGCAGCCCTATGTCGACAGCCAGCGCTTTGATGAGATACAGCGGAAGCTCCGCATCCAAGCACGCGATTCCGAATGGTGGCGTGATGCCTGCCTGCTCTATTTCCAGACCTTCTCCAACCGTCCTATACCACAGGACGTTGAGCATCCCGTCCACAACCTCGACGAGATGATGCGGTTTAGAATCAACATTAGTATGTACGAGAATCCTGAAAGTGGATACAACAAGTAACCGAGTAAGGAGATTCGCTGATGAAGTCAATATTATTGCTTGCGGAGAAAAAATATAGAAAACATTCGCCTATATGAAAACATTTTGCTACCTTTGCACCCGATTTTGCAAGCAAATTGATACAAACAAATACGAATATGAATAAAATTGTCAGGAAAGAACAATTCTCCGAGAAGGTTTTCCTTTTCGAAATTGAGGCTCCGCTGATAGCCAAGAGCCGCAAGGCTGGTAACTTCGTCATTGTACGCGTCGACAAAAAAGGTGAGCGTATGCCACTCACCATTGCTGGTGCTGACATCGAAAATGGTACTATCACGCTGGTAGTGCAGATGGTTGGTCTGTCGTCAAAGAAACTCTGCGCCCTAAACGAGGGTGATTTTGTGGCAGACGTTGTAGGACCTTTGGGAAACCCCACTCGCATTGAGAAATACGGCACGGTGGTATGTGCCGGTGGTGGACTGGGGGTAGCACCTATGCTTCCTATCATCCAGGCTCTGAAAGCTGCAGGAAACCGTGTACTCAGCGTAATGGCTGGCCGTTCAAAGGATCTTATTATATTAGAAGATAAGGTACGCGAGAGTTCAGATGAGGTTATCATCATGACAGACGATGGTTCGTATGGCGAAAAAGGTGTAGTAACCGTCGGTATGGAGAAATTCTTCGAACAGGAGCATGTCGATAAGGTGTTCGCCATCGGTCCTCCTATCATGATGAAGTTCTCGAACCTCACGGCTCAGAAGCACAATATCCCTTGCGAAGTATCCCTGAATACCATCATGGTAGACGGTACGGGTATGTGTGGCGCTTGCCGACTGACCATTGGTGGCAAGACGAAGTTCGTCTGCATCGACGGTCCTGAGTTTGACGGTGCTTTGGTTGACTGGGACGAGATGTTCAAGCGAATGGGTACCTTCAAGCGTGCCGAGCAGGAAGAACTGGAGCACTATGAGGAGCACCTCATGGGTGCCACAGCGCCCGAAGGTTCTACTTCGGGTAAAACCACCGACATTGTCATGGACACAGACCCCACCAATGACACCATTGAGGTGCTGACCGACCGCAACGCTGCATGGCGCGATGAGCTCAGAAAGAGCATGAAGCCAAAGGAGCGTACGACTATCGAGCGTGTCAAGATGCCTGAGCTTGATCCTGTCTATCGTGCCACTACCCGCACAGAAGAGGTTAACATCGGACTCACCAAAGAGATGGCGATGACTGAGGCCAAGCGTTGTCTCGACTGTGCCAAGCCTACCTGCGTAGAAGGCTGTCCTGTGAACATTAATATCCCATCGTTCATCAAGAACATAGAGCGTGGTCAGTTCCTCGCTGCTGCTAAGGTGCTGAAAGACACGTCTGCCCTGCCTGCTGTCTGTGGCCGTGTTTGTCCGCAGGAGAAGCAATGTGAGAGCAAGTGTATCCACCTGAAGATGAACGAGCCCGCTGTAGCTATCGGTTATCTGGAGCGCTTTGCAGCTGACTATGAGCGCGAGAGCGGCAACATCAGTCTGCCTGAGATTGCACCTGCCAACGGCATCAAGATTGCCGTTGTAGGCTCTGGTCCTGCTGGTTTGAGCTTCGCTGGCGATATGGTAAAGAAAGGTTATGATGTGTATGTTTTCGAGGCACTGCACGAAATCGGCGGTGTACTGAAATACGGCATTCCCGAGTTCCGCCTGCCCAACAAGATTGTAGATGTTGAAATCGAGAATCTGGCCAAGATGGGCGTACACTTCCAAACGGACGTCATTGTGGGTAAAACCATCAGCGTAGAACAGTTAGAGGCCCAGGGCTTCAAGGGTATCTTCGTCGGTTCCGGTGCCGGTCTGCCCAACTTTATGAACATCCCTGGCGAGAATGCCATCAATATTATGTCATCGAATGAGTATTTGACGCGTGTGAACTTGATGGACGCTGCCAATCCCACGACAGATACTCCTATCAATTTCGGCAAAAACGTGCTCGTCGTTGGTGGTGGTAACACCGCTATGGACTCTTGCCGTACAGCAAAGCGTCTGGGTGGCAATGTCACGTTGGTTTATCGTCGTTCAGAGCAAGAGATGCCTGCTCGTCTCGAAGAGGTGAAGCACGCCAAGGAGGAAGGTATCAACTTCCTGACGCTCCATAACCCCATCGAATATATTGCTGACGAGCAGGGAGCCGTGAAGCAAGCCATCCTTCAGGTCATGGAGCTGGGTGAGCCTGATGCCTCAGGACGTCGCAGTCCAGTTCCCGTTGAGGGAAAGACGGTGACACTCGACGTTGATCAGGTTATCGTAGCTGTAGGTGTATCGCCTAACCCGCTGGTACCCAAGAGTATCGAAGGCTTGGAGCTGGGTCGCAAGAACACCATCGTGGTCAACGAGGGAATGCAGTCGGCGCGCAACGAGATATTCGCCGGTGGCGACATTGTCCGTGGCGGTGCTACAGTAATCCTCGCTATGGGCGACGGTCGTCGTGCTGCCCAAAATATGGATGAATACCTGCAGAAAAAGTAATGTGCTTTGCGGTTTTCCGCAAGGATAGAAATATGAACGGACTTTATACTATTGTGTTGCTCATACTAAGCAACGTCTTCATGACGCTTGCTTGGTATGGGCATCTTAAGTTATCGGAATCAGGCGTCAGCAGCCATTGGCCTCTGATAGGCGTCATTGCATTCTCGTGGGGCATCGCCTTTTTTGAGTACTGTTGTCAGGTTCCTGCCAACCGTCTGGGTTTCATTGGCAACGGAGGTCCCTTTACGTTGGTACAGCTGAAGGTAGTGCAAGAATGCATCTCATTGGCAGTCTTCGCTGTCATAGCCAACATTATGTTCCAAGGGCAGAACCTTCATTGGAACCACATCCTGGCTTTTCTGCTCATCATCTGCGCCGTATATCTGGTGTTTATGAAATAAATGGGACGAGGTGCGAGAAATGTAGAGAAAGGGGAGTGATGAGGACTGAGCAGGAACGGCTGTTTAAAAGGCTAAACGATCGTTTCGTCAAGGCTTTTGCCACCTATCATTTATTAGAGGACGACGACTACGTGCTCATCGGTCTTTCGGGAGGGAAGGATTCACTGCTGCTCACCGAACTGCTTGCTAAGCGTGCAAGAATCGACCATCCGCATTTCAAGGTTGAGGCCGTCCACGTCCGTATGAAAGATATCACCTACGAGACCTCTACCGACTATCTCCAGCGTTTCTGTGATTCGCTCAACGTTCCTCTCCATGTCATCACCACCTCTTTCTCGTCTGCGTCCGCTCCTTCATTGGAGACCAAGCCCCCTTGCTTTCTCTGTTCCTGGTATCGCCGCAAGACGCTTTTCAATTTTGCGCAAGAGCTTGGATGCAACAAGATAGCCCTCGGACATCATCGCGACGACATTATCCACACCACCCTGATGAACCTCATCTACCAAGGCCGCTTCGGAACGATGCCAGCCCTACTTCAGATGCGCAAGATGCCGCTCAGAATCATCCGTCCACTGTGTCTCATTGACGAAGCCGACATCCGCAGCTATGCAGCAATGAGTGGATATGAGAAGCAGCTGAAGCATTGTCCCTATGAGCACGACACCCAACGTACTGCCATTGCACACCTTTATGAAGAGATGGAACAGATGAACCCAGAAGCCCGATACTCCATCTGGAAAGCCTTGGAACAGGAAGGGAAGCTCACGGAAGAGTATTAAAAACATATAATTCTTAACGGCAGATTAGCCGTGTTTTGTTTTTTATCATTATCTTTGTATTTCAAACAAATATTGAGAACAATGAAGAGAAATGGATTATTCGTCATACTGGCTGCGTTTCTGCTCTTTTTACCAGCCTCAGCACAGAAGAAGAAGTCGTCTGGCAGGAGGAGTGTGCCGGCTCCTGTTGTTGAATTGTCGAAAGAGGAGCTGAGATTCCAGGAAATGCTGGGGGCTACTCAGCAGATCATGTTCATCGACAGCATGGTGGTTGACAAACAAGACTTCCTTGCCTCCTATATGCTGACGTCAGATGCAGGAACCATCAACAACTACAACAAGTTCTTCAACAGTGAGGAACAACCATACTCCACCGTCTACGTCAATCAGCTCGGTAACAAATGCTGGTTTGCCAACAATGGGAGTCTTTATACCATTGACAAGTTGAATAACCAATGGAGCGAACCAGCTCCTTTGGAGGGATTGGGACAATTTCAGCGTACGAACTATCCATTCATGCTCTCCGACGGCCTGACACTCTATTTCGCAGCCATCGGCGATGAGGGTTTAGGCGGCCTCGACATTTATATGTCACGCTACGATTCGGAATCAGAGAAATTCCTACTGGCTGAAAACATCGGACTCCCTTTCAACTCGGATGCCAACGACTATATGTATGCCATCGACGAATTCAACAACATAGGTTTCTTTGCCTCTGACCGTCGCCAGCCGGAAGGGAAGGTATGCATCTACACGTTCATACCCAACAAGAAGCGCATCACCTATTCCCCTGACGAATACGACGAAAATGTGATTAAAAGCCGCGCAAGAATTGAGTCCATTGCCGATACATGGAACGACGAAGCCAGGCGCAATGATGCGCTTAACCGACTAAACAGCATTGAGAAGTCGATGGCAAAGAGCAAACAAGAAGACTTCTGGTTTGTCGTCAACGACGATATCGTCTACACCAGCTTCTCCGACTTCCGCAGCAATGAAAATCGAGAGCGTATGAAACAGCTGGAATCCCTGCGCAAGAAGTACGATGATCTGTCAAAGGAGATTGACAAAGCCCGTATCTACTATTCCACCAAGGCAAGCAATGTAGAGAAAAACGGACTACGCGCTGAACTGCTCAGCTACGAACAGGAATACTATCAGATGGAAACAGAAATCCGCCAGCTGGAGAAAGTTATACGCAGTTCCGAGCTCAACGCCATAAAATAGCCCTGCTCATCATTCACCATTAAATAACAAGCCCTATGAAAACATTTCCGGAATCCGAATTGATTATCAATTCCGACGGCTCATGCTTCCACCTGCATCTGAAGCCCGAACAGTTGGCCGACAGGATTATCCTCGTTGGCGATCCTGCACGTGTCAACACCGTGGCTGACCACTTCGACTCGAAAGAGTGTGAGGTCAGCAGTCGCGAGTTCCATACCATCACGGGTATGTATAAGGGTAAGCGCATCACCTGTCAGAGTCATGGTATCGGCTGTGACAATATCGACATCGTAGTCAACGAACTCGATACCTTGGCGAATATCGACTATAACACCCGCGAGGAAAAAGACGAGCACCGCACGCTGACGATGGTACGCATCGGCACCTGTGGCGGTTTGCAGCCCTTCACACCTACGGGTTGTTTCGTTGCCTCTGTAAAGAGCATCGGCTACGACGGTCTGCTCAACTATTACACAGGTCGTAATGTGGTCTGTGACACGGAGATGGAGAAGGCCTTCAGAGAGCACATGGAGTGGAATCCCATCTTGGGTTTTCCCTATGTCTCCATTGCCGATGAGGAACTCATCAACCAAGTTGCACAAGATGATATGATTCGAGGTTATACCATCTCCTGCGGCGGATTCTATGGTCCACAGGGACGAGAGCTCCGTGCTGACGTCGTCGATCCCAAGGTTGAAAAGATCGAATCCTTCGAATACGACGGGATGAGAATCTGTAACTTCGAGATGGAGTCTTCGGCAGTAGCCGGTCTCGCTTCTCTCTTAGGCCATCGCGCCATGACCTGTTGTATGGTCATCGCCAACCGCTATACCACGGAGATGAACACCGACTACAAAAACTCCATCGATACCCTTATCGAAAAAGTCCTCAACCGCATCTAACTGTAATGTAAGTCGCTGAGCACAGCGGCCTCGTCTCTATGAACAACGAAAACATCTGCGCCCTCTCCACCGCTACTGGTGGCGCACTCGGAATCATAAGAATCTCAGGCCCTCAGTCGCTTGAGATTCTTTCTCATATATTCTCGAAAGACCTCACCAAAGCCCAGCCCAACACCATCCACTACGGCCACCTCGTCGAGCATGATGCTGTGTCACAACATCAACCACAACCCACCGTCGAGCATGATGCTGTGTCACAGCATCAAAACATCATCGACGAAGTCCTGGTTTCCGTATTCCGCTCCCCTCATAGCTACACGGGCGAAGACTCCGCGGAAATCTCCTGTCACGGCTCACGCTATATATTAAATAAGGTGTTAGCCCTACTCTGCCAACACGGCTGTCGCATGGCCAATCCCGGTGAGTTCACCATGCGAGCATATCTCAATGGCAAACTCGACCTTAGCCAGGCTGAAGCCGTAGCCGACCTCATAGCCTCTACAAATAAGGCCACCCACGACATTGCCATGTCTCAGCTTCGCGGACATTTCTCATCTGAGTTGGGGAAACTCCGGGAGCAACTATTGAAATTAACCTCCCTCATTGAACTCGAGCTCGACTTCTCCGATCACGAAGACCTTGAGTTCGCCGACCGGTCAGAGCTAAACGAACTTGCGAAAATTATTAACAATTATATCAAAAAACTCATTCAATCCTTTGAGACAGGAAAAGCCATCAAACAAGGTATCCCAGTTGCCATCGTTGGCAAGACCAACGTAGGGAAATCAACCCTGCTCAACCGCCTGCTCCACGAAGACCGTGCCATCGTTTCCGACATTCACGGCACCACCCGCGACACCATTGAGGACACGATTGACATCCAAGGCATCACCTTCCGTTTCATCGACACAGCCGGCATACGCCAAACCACTGACCAAGTTGAGCAAATAGGTATCGAGCGCACCTATCAGGCTATACAAAAAGCGCGTATTGTCATTTGGATGGTCGACCAGCAACCCAGTCAAAAAGAAATTCAAGAGTTTATTGAACAGGTTAAAGATAAATCACTGATTATCACACAAAATAAAATAGATAAAGAAGATGGTTTTAAGATAGACTCATCCTTACTCAACACCCTGCAGAAATATTCATTCATCAAAATCTCTGCCAAACACAATCTTCATATTGACCAACTAGAAAAAGCCATCTATCAAGCAGCCGACATCCCTACCCTCACAGACACCGATGTCATCGTCACCAATGCCCGCCATTTTGACGCCCTCCAGCGAGCCCACGCCAGTCTTCAGCGTGTCCTCGACGGTTTAGGCACCAGCAATTCTTCATCTTCCATATCCCATTCTCCGTTACCACCAGACCTGTTGGCTGAGGATCTCCGTCTAGCCATCGAACATCTTTCCGAAATCACCGGCGGTCAAATCACCCCCAACGAAGTATTAGGAAATATCTTTAAAAATTTCTGCGTGGGCAAATAAATCCATATAACATACTAAAAATCAGCAAGTTACAAATTTCTTGAAAAACAATTTTTTATTTTTTAGAAAAAAAACAACTACCTCAATATCAATGGTTTACGTTTTGAGGGCACTTTTCTACCCTATTTCCACCCTCTAGTAAGTTAATTTATTAAAAAACGATCAAAAACGAAGCAAAAAAATATAAAAATTGTCCTTAAAACACACATTTTCACGATAATCATCGACTCTGTTCCTACTCAATTTGGCGCTTGTGGACTCATATTATTAATGTCACACTAAGGTGACTGAAATAATTATGAGTAATTACAAGCATTTCAAACATTACTACGATCCTTACGATAGTTTGGATGTAGAGTGGCAGAATGTAGTGTCGAAGGGACATCTCACAATCAGTGAGGTCGTGTCACTTTCCGGCTACACA